>Ga0163147_10000463_pt1 | contig 64326 bp, 61 predicted proteins | sample OliLakLV19MP6G1_FD_148597 | JGI IMG/M metagenome (GOLD analysis project Ga0163147, IMG submission 148597) | Freshwater microbial mat bacterial communities from Lake Vanda, McMurdo Dry Valleys, Antarctica- Oligotrophic Lake LV.19.MP6.G1 | ecosystem: Environmental > Aquatic > Freshwater > Lake >... | reverse complement strand
ACTTATTAGCGAATTTATCGCTGCAGGCCTCCGCGAAGACGTTCGCGAGGGCGACCATACTTCATTGGCCACCATATCAGCCGACAGCCGAAGCCGTGCCGTATTGAAAATCAAAGACTACGGGGTACTGGCTGGCGTAGAACTCGCTCAATATATTTTCAAACAAATTGACCCTACCTCTTCGATGGTGGTGCAAAAACCCGACGGCACCGATGTGCTTTACGGTCAAATCGCCTTTGAAGTAGAATCGAATACGCGTGCCCTGCTGCAAGCCGAACGGCTCTTGCTCAACGCTATGCAACGCATGAGCGGCATCGCCACACTGAGCAGCCGCTTTGCTTTTGAAGTTGGCGACCTGCCTGTGAAAGTTTTGGACACCCGCAAGACCACCCCACTTATCCGCTTTTTGGAAAAATGGGCGGTCAATATAGGCGGCTGCGAAAACTACCGTTGGGGTCTTTATGATTGGATGATGATCAAGGACAACCACGTGGACGCATCAGGCGGAATCGGTCGGGCCATCGAACGCGCCCATGCTTACCAAAAAGAAAAAGGATTAAACCTGAATATCACCGTCGAGGTGCGCAACTTGGTTGAATTAGAGGAGGTTATCAACACAGGCGGCATCACCCGTGTCATGTTTGACAACTTTGAAATCCCGATCCTGCATGAAGCTGTGGCCATTGTGGGGGGGCGTTTTGAGACCGAAGCATCGGGCGGCATCACACTGTTCAACGTACGCAAATACGCCCAATCGGGAGTCAATTATGTTTCTGCAGGAGCGCTCACGCACTCTGCTCAACCGCTCGATTTAAGCCTCAAGATTGTGAGGTGATTTGGGGATTTGGTTATTTGGTTATTTGTTGTACCAAATCTTGGAATTTCAGTACACCGAGAAGACAGCAATCTGCCAAGCTTTGGCACAACAAATAACCAAATCACCAACTCAACAAATCACCCATAACCAAATCCCCAAATAAACAACAAAGTATGACTGCCGATTCCTTTTACTGGTATGCCAGCATTGTGATTTTCCTCCCCTGGCTGCTGCTGATTGCCGCGCCAAACTGGCGCTACACGGAGCCGATTGCATTTGGTGCAGCCACGGTGTTGCTGATTGCGGCGGCTGTTTTTACTTTTCAGTTCCTTACCAGTCCGGATGAAGGAGGAAATTTGCTTTCACTGGAAGGTTTTAAAAACCTGTTCCGTAGCAAAGAGATGTTGCTCACTGGTTGGCTGAATTACCTTTCTTTTTGTTTGCTCGTTGGTACCTGGCAAACCCATGATGCGCGGCAATTGAAAATTGGGCACATCTTTGTGGTACCAAGTCTGTTACTTACTATGCTCACAGGCCCGGCAGGGTTATTGCTTTATTTAGTTGTGCGGTTTTTTAAAACCAGGAAATGGGATTTGAGGTAGATGAAGCGAGATTTGACAACTTTTAAAAAGTTGTCAAATCTGCTACCCTAAACATCCTGTGCAAATCCGAATTCTGAATTCGGATTTGCACAGATATGCATTTTGGCATTCACTTGCCTAATTTTCACGACCTTTGCGCTTTATTGGACATTGGATCATTAGACCATAGACGTTTTACACCACTACAACACCCAAAAATTAAAGTCCAGCGTTCACAGTCCAGCAGCCCAACGTCTAATTATCACCCTTCATCATTCAATCTTTGGATTTCTCAGAATTTGGCCTCCACCCCGACGTGCTCGATGGCATCGAGGCCCTCAACTTCAAATCTGCTACTCCCATTCAAGAAAAGGCCATTCCCCTCATTTTGGAAGGGAAGGATGTCATAGGCACGGCCCAAACGGGCACGGGCAAAACGGCAGCTTTTGTGTTGCCCATAATGCACATGATTATGGAATCGGGAGAGGCGCATTACACCCAAGCCCTGATCATCGTGCCTACACGTGAACTGGCCATGCAGATTGACCAGGCCATTGAAGCCTATTCGTATTTCGCGGGCATCTCCTCCGTAGCCGTCTATGGCGGCGGTGGCGGCAAGGATTTTGCCCAAGGCCGCGACGCGCTCCAAAAAGGCGCCGACATCATTATCGCAACACCGGGTCGTCTGCTCTCGCACATGAGTCTCGGCTACGTTGATTTCTCTCGCCTGCGCTTTCTGGTGCTAGACGAAGCCGATCGGATGCTCGACATGGGCTTTATACCCGACCTCACCCGCATCATCGAATCGCTCAACCCCAATCGCCAAAGCCTGCTTTTTTCTGCCACCATGCCCCACGGGATTATGAAACTGGCAAAAACGATGCTCAAAAACCCCGTTACCATTAGTGTCGCGCTGTCCAAACCTGCTGAGGGTGTAACTCAGGGCGTGTACCTCGTGGGGGATCGCCAGAAAATTCCGCTCATCGTGGAGCTGTTGAAGGATAGGACTGGGCGAACCCTGATTTTTTGTTCCAGCAAACTTGCGGTCAACGAACTCTACAAAAAACTCAAAAGCCGCAACCTCTCCGTTGAGCGCATCAGCAGCGACCTGGAACAGCATGAGCGCGAACAGGTGATGCTCGACTACCGCAACCAAAAAATTGACATTCTAGTCGCTACCGATGTGCTGAGCCGCGGCATTGATATTGACGGGATTGACCTTGTGGTAAATTTTGAAGCTCCCCGCGATGCCGAAGATTACGTGCACCGCATCGGGCGCACTGCACGTGCCGAACGCAAAGGCACCGCCCTCACATTGATCAACCACATGGACCTCCCGCGCCTCAAACGCATCGAAAAACTCATCGGGAAGGAAGTGCCAAAACTCCCGCTCCCACCCGGTCTCGCCGAAGAACCCGAACAACGACATGCGCAACGCCAAGGCAGCGGCGGCAGGTCGCATCCTCCCCGCAGAAGCGGCGGAGATGGCCAACGAAAAGAAGGCGGACAAAAACAGCCTTTCCGTGGCGGACAACGACGTAATGGAGGTGGAGGCAGTGGCAGAAGCAGTGGCGGTGGTCAGGCTCCTGCGGCCTGACCGCTAGATGGCCTAGACCTCTTAGGTTTTTTTAAAACCTACGAGGTCTTATACCCAACCCCTCCATCAAAGGCACACTTTCGGAGGGGTTTTTCTTTGACAATTAATCCCACATCATGACGATTCAGGATGCCCAACTTACAGTAGATCAATGGATTAAAACCATTGGTGTCCGCTATTATTCCGAACTAACGAATACTGCACTGCTCATGGAAGAAGTGGGTGAAGTGGCGCGGCTCATGGCGCGGATTTATGGCGATCAATCGTTTAAAAACCCCGCAGATGCTGCCGATGCCCCGGCCCAACTCGCCGACGAGATGGCCGATGTGCTGTTCCTGATTCTTTGCCTCGCCAACCAAACAGGCATTGACCTCACCGATGCCCTCCAAAAAAATCTGGAGAAGAAAACCAGCCGCGATGCGAATCGCCACGCCGAAAACAAGAAGCTGCACTAAGAAAATCGGCCATTTTGTCATTTATGTTTATAAAAAACGGCCATTTTGTCATTATTTTTTACGAAATCTTGCCAAAACGAGGGTTTTTGGCGAATGGTACAAGGATTGAATAGAAGGTTATGTCGGCCACCGAAACAGCATCACAAGTTTCCTGCTGACAAACAATCTCAACCTTCACCATCAAAATTTTGTAAAAAAATGACAGGCATTGTTAAAGTTCAACCCTTCCCCGCAACCAAATTTTTCTCCAACGGTTTTTTTGATGAACTGCTCAATCGTGGTATTGGCGAGTTCATCGGCAACGATACCCAACTCAGCCACCCAGCGGTAAATGTGACAGAGAACGAAGATTCATTTAAAGTCGAAATAGCAGCTCCCGGCTTTGAAAAACAACATTTTGCACTCAACGTCGAAAACGGTAACCTGATCGTTACGGCTAAGCGCGAAGAGAAAACCGAGGAAGTTCCAGCCGACAAAGGCCGCTTCCTTCGCCGCGAGTTCAGATACGAATCGTTCAAGCGTTCGTTTAAATTGCCAAACACAGTGAACCAAGATGCGATTGCAGCTGTTTATGAAAGTGGAATTCTGAACATCGAACTTCCAAAAAAAGAAGAAGCCAAGCCGGTAATGAAAAATATTCAAGTCGGCTAAACTTCGGATGTTGGACTGCTGGACACAAGACATTTTCAAACCGTCCAAAGTCCATCGCCCAGAATCCAAAGTTTTCAAAATGAGTTTTCATAAGGTTAGTTAATAGGGTTTTAGGTGTTTTCATGGAGCCGGGCAGCAATGTCTCGGCTCTTTTACTTGAATGGCACCGCTACGCGGTTCGTGCGAGGGTCTTACGACCCTTCGATGGAATTCCCGAACTTTGCGGCTTATGAATCAAAGTAATAACATGCCCTTATACGAACAAATCCAAGACGCCGCCACATACATCCGCAATCGCACAAATTTCAAACCCCAAACAGGCATAGTGCTCGGCACGGGACTGGGAAACCTGACGGATGACCTGATCGTAGAAGCCGAAATCAATTATCACGACATTCCGCATTTTGCCCAAAGCACCGTCGAAAGTCACAAAGGGAAACTGATTTTCGGTCATCTTGGAGCCCATCCAGTCGTGGTCATGGCAGGGCGTTTTCATTGGTACGAAGGTTGGACAATGGAGCAGGTAACATTTCCTGTGCGAGTGCTAAAAGCCCTTGAAATCGAACGAATTATCATTACAAACGTGTCTGGTGGAGTGAATCCGCATTTTCGCGCAGGCGATCTCGTGGTGGTAAGCGACCACATCAATCTGCTCCCCGAAAACCCCCTGCGCGGCGCCAACGACGAACGGCTCGGCCCGCGGTTCCCTGACATGCTGCATACATATGATGAGGGCTTGCGCCAAAAGGCATTGGAAATTGCCAAAACCAACGGCATTCGAGCATTCGAGGGGGTTTATTCAGCTATGTCTGGCCCTAATCTCGAAACGCCTGCCGAATATTCCATGCTACGCAGCCTTGGAAGTGATTGCACAGGCATGTCGTCTATCCCGGAAGTGTTGGTGGCAAGGCACAGCGGATTGACGGTATTGATGATTTCGCTCGTCAGCAACGTCTCGTACCCGCGCTCGGCCATTCGTGTCACCACGTTGGAGGATGTTATTTCTACCGCTCAATCTGCAGAACCAAAGATGCGGTTGCTCATTCGCGAATTGCTTGCCTACCTTTGAGCCCCTAAAATTCCTTAGTCTCTTAGTGGTATAAAATAATCATGATCAAAATACTCGCCAACGACGGCATCCACCCCGACGGCCTCTTGCTCCTAGAAGAGGCTTCCTATCAAGTAAGCGAAGACAAACTCTCGCAAGACGATCTCCCAGCCGGCATAGCTGACTACGATGTGCTCATCGTGCGCAGTGCCACTAAGGTGACCAAGGCCGTGATTGACGGCGCTAAAAAACTGAAAATCATCGGACGCGGTGGAGTGGGGCTTGACAATATTGACGTTGATTATGCCCAAAGCAAGGGTATTCAGGTGTTCAATACCCCGCAAGCTTCTTCGCGCGCAGTGGCAGAACTCGCAACCGCCCATATTTTCACCCTCGCCCGTATGCTCCAACGCAGCAACCGCGAATTGGCGATTGGTGGTGATTTCAAGCAACTTAAAAAAGATGCTGAGGCAGGCTTTCAAATCAAAGGGAAGACGCTCGGTATCATAGGGTTTGGGCGCATTGGGCAAGAACTCGCCAAAATCGCGCTCGGTCTTGGAATGCATGTGCGGGCACACGACCCTTTTGTAACCGAAGCCGAAATCGGTATCCAAATAGGCGAGCATCCGGACCTAAAATTAGGCCTGACCATCTATACCGAGTCCCTTGACAAGGTTTTGCGCGATTCTGACATCATTAGTATCCACATTCCAGGCATTGACAAACCACTCCTCGGAGCCGAGGAACTTGAAAAATTAAAGACTGGGGTCATTCTCATCAATACGGCACGTGGAGGCGTGATTGACGAAAAAGCGCTGCTTGCTGCCTTGGATTCAGGAAAGATTGGCGGCGCAGGACTCGACGTTTTTGAAAATGAACCCACGCCGCTCGAAGCGCTTCTTCGTCACCCCAAAGTTTCTTGCAGCCCTCATATTGGCGCCAGTACGATGGAAGCGCAGGCTTATATCGGCATGGAATTGGCCGACAAGATTATTTCGTTTTTTGGGGATGATAAGTGACGCAACTCACAGACAATCCGTTGCTTTTGTATACTAAAGAACATCTTCAGCCATGTACATATACAAAAACATCATCACGATAGAGGCAGGCAAGCGCAGTGGAAAACCTTGTATTAGAGGTATGCGAATTACGGTAGAAGACGTATTGCGTTGGCTGGCGTGTGGCATGAGTACCGAAGAAATTATGGAAGACTTTCCAGAATTGACCCGTGAAGACATCCTCACTGCACTCGAATTTGCAGCAAACCGACAAGAACGTATACTTGCAGCAGCAGGAAATTGCTGATTGATCAAAACATTTCTTATCGCTTAAAGGCGAGGATTGCATCGGTATTTCCCGATGTACTCGAACGCAGCATACCACCCAAAATCATCTGGCTACGTTTAGGCAATTGCTCCGTATCCTTCCAAGTCAAAGCAATGCTCGACAATGCGGCAATTATCGAAGCATTTCTGAGTACTGAGAACCATGATGTTTTGGAAATCTTTCGTTGAAGTACTTTTAGTTTTTTTAAGCACCCAGCAGCGCAAAAATCAGCGGCTTCGACGGACTTGCATCCAAATCCAAGGAAGTAGTTTGAAGATTTAGAAGGTAAAGCCCATCCCGCACTGAATTCGGCACAAAAATCATTTCCGTAATGGTCGCAGGGGTGCGCGTGGCCTGTGGATATTGCCAAAAAGCGCGGTGCGCAAGCAACTGGCCACCATCCTCTTCGCGATCCACGGAAGGCAAATCGAGCAGCAGGTGTTGCACCCCACATTTGACCAAAAATTCCACCGCCTCGTGGTGTAGATAGGGTGGGTTTGAGCCAGAATAGTTTTGACGAAGTTTTAATTCGTCATTTGGCAAAGTCCTGACAATCAATGCTTCGGCTTCATTTTCCGAAAATAGTTCCTCCAATTGGTCTTTAAAAATAACGCGATCTCCTTCCGCTGTTCGGCGAGGGTACAGACTGACGACTTTTGCCAAAAAATGGGATTCCAACAGGCATTCGCGCAGCACAAAACGCTCGCGAGCAATGTGGCCTACGCACTCGGTGTGGGTACCGTTTCCATGCGGGTTCAGGCGAATATTGAAAAAGTTGACCACCCCACCTTCTTTTGTGCTTCCCACAAAATCGCCCGCCCGAACGGGAGAAAATTCTGGCATGGGCGCCCAAAAACAGTTCGGGTTTTCTGCTCCATCGCGCAAGGGGATGGAGAGGTCAATGGGGGTTGAGAGATCGGCTGAGAAGTTTTTACTATCTATAGTAAAGGCAACAAACATTATTTCAGCGTTTGAGTTTATTGCAAGCAAAGTTTCCGTATTCAGAAACTTTGATTGCCTTTGAAGTCAATAATTTCTAACAAAGCCAATATTGATGTGCAAAAATTTACCACACTTTTTCTTGAATAGGTCAATGACTTCTTTGGAGGAATTGAGCAAAAGGCAGTTGCTAAAATACTTTTCAACATTGACAAAGCGCAACAAGCCAACGACCCCAAACTTTTCAAGAAATTGACCAAAGATATTTGGGAACTCCGCACGAAGTACGGAAATCTCCAGTATCGCTTATTTGCTTTTTGGGATAAGAGAGACAATCAAAACACCTTGGTAATCTGTACGCACGGCATGGTCAATATCACCGGAATAATCAGTATGCACTTAGAATGGAAATCATCAGCGAATTGATCCGAAAAACTCGTCTGGAAAAGAAGATGACTCAAGAGGAACTTGGTTATTTGGTGGGGGTCAAAAAAGCCCAAATTTCAAAGTTGGAAAACAATGCAAACAGCGCAACAATAGACACTATTGTGCGTGTTTTCAAGGCAATGAACGCTGAGATAAAAATCAGTATCCAACTGGAAAACAAAAATTTGCAATTGGCATAATCCGCGCAAAAGTCGAGCTTCACTATTTTTAAACGTGCAAAGCCCGGTTCCCCGTAGCCGCCAAACAAGCCTCTTTGAACGCCTCGGTATAGGTTGGGTGCGCGTGGCTCATGCGGGCCGCATCTTCGGCACTGGCACGGAATTCCATGAGCGCTACTGCCTCCGCAATCATGTCTGCAGCACGGGCGCCCACGATGTGTACGCCCAGGATTTCGTCGGTTTCTTTGTCGGCAAGTACTTTCACCATGCCGTCCAGGTCCATGCTCGCACGGGCGCGACCCAAAGCACGGAAGGGAAATTTGCCAGACTTGTAGGGCGTTCCTGCCTCCTTGAGTTGTTCTTCAGTATAGCCCACACTTGCTACTTCTGGCCAGGTGTACACTACAGCGGGAATCAAGTTATAGTGTATGTGCGGTTTTTGCCCTAAGATGGTTTCGGCCACAAAAACGCCCTCTTCTTCGGCTTTGTGTGCCAGCATTGCCCCGCGCACCACGTCGCCAATGGCATAGATACCGGGCACAGCGGTTTCCAGGTGATCGTTCACGGGGATACGGCCTTTTTCGTCGAGCGTGATGCCCGCGTTTTCCAGCCCAAGATTGTCGGTAAAGGGCTTTCGGCCAATGGATACCAGACAGTAGTCGGTCTCCCAGGAGAGGGTTTTTGATTCGTCGTCACGGCTTTGGGCTGTCACCTTTACTTTTGATTTTGAAGGTTTTACCTCCGTTACGCCATACCGAAGGTGAAATTCCATTCCCAAACTTTTTAGCGATTTCATCAGTTCCCGGCTGCAATCCGAGTCCATACCCGCGATGATTCGATCCAGGAATTCCACCACATGAACTTTAGTGCCGAGTCGGGCATATACGCTGCCCAATTCCAGCCCAATGACCCCGCCGCCGACAACGACCATAGTGCCCGGCACTTTCTCGATGTGCAGCGCTTCGGTACTCGTGATGACGCGATGTTTGTCGTAGTTGAAATTCGCCGGAACAATCGGCTTCGAGCCGGTAGCAATGATGACGCGCTGGGTTTCGATTTCTCTGATTTCACCGCTTTTGCCCGTGATTTTTAAACGATTTTTAGTCAAAAAAGACCCGTGGCCATACAGCACATCAATCTTGTTTTTCTTCATCAGGAATTCCACGCCTTTGTTGTTTTCCTGCACCACCTCGTTCTTGCGGCGAATCATTTGCGGCAAATTCACCTTTAAATCTTTCAAATCAATGCCGTGTGTGCTGAAATTATGTGCTGCATTGTAGAAATGCTCAGAAGAATCGAGCAGGGCTTTGGAAGGTATGCAGCCCACGTTGAGGCAAGTGCCGCCCAACACAGGGTAGCGCTCTATAATGGCAACTTTTAGCCCCAATTGGGCGCAACGAATAGCGGCCACATAACCTCCTGGCCCGGATCCGATTACTGTAACGTCGTATTGCATATTATTGAAATAATCGTGATGGATTAAACACCTGTGCAACTGTTATTTATACAGGCTTGCGGATGCTGATGAGCGCAATTTTTGATCAACAATTCAGCATTCCAATAGTTATTTACGAATTGCTCTTAATATTTCTGACCAACCTACGCGACGAATGGGATCGTTTTCGGTCTTGTAAATACCCAATAGGACCAGAATTTTTTTATGCACCTCAACCGATCCGGAGAAATACAGTTTAGCTAAAAGATCAAAACCCCCAATTTTTCTTACCAAGTGCTTAGCAAGCGTTAAATTATCACCGTATTTGTGTCCTGAAACAGGTGGAAGCCCCTCATCTCGAAGGATCATATCAGTAAAATACTGAGTTACCCCCTCATTTAATTCAGAGCCGTAAAGATTTTTAAGCAAAGGCTTAGAAAGCCGATGGACTGCCTCATGCAAGGCATTGCCGAATGTGCCATCGGATGGCATATTTACTTTGTCATTGGTTCGATCATAAAAACCGCCAACCTCCTTTATTCGCTCTCTTCGGTCACCCAAAGGCATGCTCTTAAAGCCGCTTTCTGCGCTGGTCAAATATTGGTTTACCGCCCTATGCCAATCATCGCTATCGAATTTGCTGCCAGAACTGCCTGCATCGCCAGGAGTTCTTAAATAGTCATTATACAAACTATGTTTATGGACCAAAAAATTACCATCTGATATGGGTTTGCCCTTCAACTCGATATATTGTTTCAAACTACCACACAATGTCGCCCTACCCATCACCTCATCGAGTACCACAGCGGTTTGGGTGTCTACTCGGCTGGAAGGAGTTATTTTCGTTTGACTCAATTTGGTTCTCTTACATACTTGAATCTTCTTTGAGATGTCTAATAGAGATTGAGAAGATAAAAAATAATCCAGATCCCTAGAAAGTTTCGACCTGCCTGGAGTTTCTCCTTTGAAAGAGGGTGCTCGCGGGGCAAAAAATTGCGTAGTAGGTGTAGGTGAAGGGACTGTTGGCTTTGTTGTTTGCTCGAATATTGCCATAATGGTTGGAAAATGGTCTGTAAGCACTTGCAAAAGTACACCAAACATAGGATTACTAAGCCATCTAAGTCTTTATGGACTGTCAGGCATCCATAAACCAAGTGCTCATTTTTTTGTTTTGGTGTCAGAACATTTAAGTTTGCGTCATGAAATTAGAAATGGAACTCAAAAGCATCAAGCCAATGCCGGCCCGACAGAGGGTGCTGCTCAACATACTTTTCACTGCCAGTTGGCTCGATTGCACCATTACCCGTCAGTTGCGGCCCTTTGGCCTCACCAGCCCGCAGTACAATATCCTGCGCATTCTCAATGGAAGCGCACCTAAAGGGCTTTCAGTGCTCGACATCAAAAGCCGTATGCTCGACCGTAGCAGCAACGTAAGCAGATTGGTAGAAAAGCTGCGCCTCAGCGGCCATTTAGAGCGTGTCCCCCACGGGAAAGACCGCCGCATGGTCATTGTAACCATCTCTGAACTGGGCAAAAAACTGCTCTCTGATATTGAAAAGGCGAGATTTATGGAAAGTAGTGGTTCGGCAGGCGGCAAACTCTCTGAGGCCGAAGCCTTGGAGTTGGCGCACCTGTTGGACAAATTTAGGGAGTAAACTTCTCGCTCTGGCATTAGTTTTGCCGCTACCCAACGACCAACCATACCTTCGCTTCATGCGCACCCATCTTTTAGCGCCTCACTCTAGTGCAGTATCTGCTCCCGTAATGCTCACCCTCGAACTTTTTACGCCCAACGACGATGCGCGCCCTGTGTTTCTCACGGGCAATTTCAACGGATGGGCCACTCGTAATGAGCAGTACAAGATGCTGAAAGTCAAAGAAGGCCATTATCAATACACTTTTCAGGAAGTGCCGCCCACAATCGAAAAATTTGAGTATAAATATGTGAAAGGAGGCTGGGAGGCGGAAGAACTTGCTGCTGACGGATTCCCCAGAGCCAATCGTAGCATGGAAGCCCCACGAGGCAAAGTGAATGACGTGGTCCCGCGCTGGAAACAACATTCCAAAGGTTACGATCCGCAGTTTTATCCTAATATTCAGATAGTATCCAAGCGGTTCAACTTGCCGCAGCTTCGCCGTCGAAGACGTATTTCTGTATTGCTGCCCTGGGATTATGCAGGTTCTAACAAACGCTACCCGGTGCTCTATCTTCAGGACGGCCAAAACTTGTTTGAAGACACTGCCCCATTTGGCACTTGGGCTGTGGACCGCCAATTGGCAGCACTCTCCCAACACGGGGCCGGCGGTTTCATAGTAGTAGCCATTGACCATGGAGGCCGCGATCGTGTGCGCGAATTTTCCCCTTACGATTCGCAGCGATGGGGCGAGGGACTGGGGCAAGAATATGCCACGTTTCTTGCAGAAACCCTCAAGCCACACATTGACACAAACTTTCGCACCCTGCCCGACCGGGCGCACACAGGCATCGGAGGCAGCAGCATGGGCGGCCTCATCAGTATCTACGCTGGCATAGCGTACCCACAGGTTTTTTCCAAATTCATGATTTTTTCGCCCTCGCTCTGGGCCGCACCCAAGGTATATTTTGAACCGGTGCGTTTCTCCCCGTATTCGAATACAAAAATCTACCTCTATGCAGGAGGCAAAGAGGGCGCGGGTGTAATCACCAACGTGCGCCGCTTCAAAGAATCCATGGAAACACGCGGTTATGATCCCGCACAATTGCAAATCAGAATAGAAACCGACCCTCAAGGCAGGCACACCGAAGACCGCTGGGGGAAGGAGTTTCCGAAGGCGGTAGTGTGGCTTTATGGGGAGGGAAATTAAACCGCAAAACAGGAGAACCGGAGAACAGGAAAATTTAAAACTGCAAGGCCGAAGCCCACACTAGCAATGATACGCTTGAGTAGGTTTGTGTTTGATTTTAAATTTTCCTGTTCTCCGGTTCTCCTGTTTTGCGGTTTAATTTCTTTACCTCCCCACCATCTCCTCCGGCCGCACCCACTCGTCAAACTGTTCCGAAGTCATGTGCTTGAAATCAAGCCCTTGCAATTCGTATTCGAGGGCCGATTCTTTCAATGTTATGCCTTTTTTGTGCGCATTTTGCGCGATGGCAGCAGCGTTGTAGTAGCCAATCTTTGTATTCAACGCCGTTACGAGCATCAGGGAGTTGTTCAGGTGCTTGGCAATGTTGTCGCGCAGCGGCTCGATTCCGATGGCGCATTTGTCGTTGAAACTCACACATGCTTCGCCGATGAGCCGGGCAGAGTGCAGGAAGTTGTAGATCATCATCGGCTTGAACACGTTGAGTTCGAAGTGGCCGTTGGAGCCACCGATGTTGATGGCTACGTCGTTGCCCATCACCTGAGCGGCTACCATCGTGAGTGCTTCGCACTGGGTAGGGTTGACTTTTCCGGGCATGATGCTGGAGCCAGGCTCGTTGTCGGGAATGTGGATTTCGCCAATGCCGGAGCGTGGGCCGGAGGAAAGCATTCGCACGTCGTTGGCGATTTTCATCAGGCTGACGGCCACGGTTTTGAGTGCGCCATGGGCTTCCACAATACCGTCGTGGGCAGCAAGCGATTCAAATTTATTGGGTGCAGTAATGAAAGGCAAACCCGTCAGGCTTGCAATGTGGCGCGCCACATTTTCAGAATAACCATTAGGCGTATTGATGCCCGTGCCGACAGCTGTGCCACCGAGCGCAAGTTCGGAGAGGTGGGCAAGCGAATTTCGCACCGTGCGAAGGCCGTGATTGAGTTGGGCCACATAGCCGCTAAATTCCTGTCCAAGCGTAAGCGGGGTAGCATCCATAAAGTGCGTGCGCCCAATTTTAACCACATCCATGAATGCTTCTGACTTGGCTTGGAGGGTATCGCGAAGTTTTTCGATGCCCGGAATAGTGACTTCTATGAGCATTTTGTAGGCCGCGATGTGCATGGCCGTCGGAAAAGTGTCGTTTGAAGACTGGCTTTTGTTTACGTCGTCGTTTGGATGGACAAACTTTTGTTCGTCTGTGAGTTGGCCGCCATTCAGCACATGAGCACGGTAGGCAATGACTTCGTTTGCATTCATATTGCTCTGTGTACCAGAGCCTGTTTGCCAAACAACGAGCGGAAATTGGTCGTCGAGTTTGCCCGCCAAAATCTCGTCGCAGACTTGCCCGATGAGCGCGCATTTTTCCTTGGGCAACTCGCCTGCTTCAAAGTTGGTAAGTGCGGCGGCTTTTTTCAAAAATGCAAACGCGCGGATGATCTCGATGGGCATTCTGTTGGTGTCGCGAGCGATTTTAAAGTTCTCGATCGAGCGCTGGGTTTGTGCTCCCCAATAAACCTGGGCCGGCACTTGCACTTTGCCCATGGTGTCTTTTTCTATGCGATAGTCCATGTGAATGTTGATTTGGTGAGACGTGGATTTTTTTACCCGCCGAAGCCTTTCTGGCTGCCATGTCTTGGCAGGCGGGGGCGGAGGAGGGGGGATTCCGCCTTCGCGCTATACGCGCTATGGCGGATAAAGCCACAAAGGTAAAATGGCTTCTTGTCCTTGCTTAGAAACAGCCAATATTTAGTTCTGATACAATTTCGCACAAGGGTTTTAGCAAACAAAGGCTTTTCCTTCCTAATTTGCGCCCCAATTCAGCCCGCCCATGATCCGTATTTTTATTGCCGACGATCACGTCATGTTTGCAGAAGGTGTAGAAAGCCTGTTGGTGGGCGAGCCTGATTTCGCGCTCGTTGGAAAAGCAACCACTGCTGCCGAAACCCTTCGCCAAGTGCTTTCCGACCCTCCTGATGTGCTTTTGCTCGACATCAACCTGCCCGATCAATCTGGCCTCGAAGTCTGCAAACAACTCCGCACCGATCTTCCAGACTTGAAAATTCTGGTGCTTTCGATGCTCAGTGAAGAAAGTTACATCTCTGCCATGCTCGGACTCGGGGCGCAAGGTTATGTATTGAAAAATACGGGCAAAGCAGAGCTCTGCCATGCCATCCGTACCCTTTCAGCCGGCAAAACATATTTCAGCAAGGAAGTGACCGATGTGGTGATGAGGGGCCTTATGCACCACAGAGCAGGTGGGGCAGTAGCCAAAGAACCTCCCAAAATCAGCCGCCGCGAGCGCGAAGTACTGCACCTTATCATGGACGAACGCACCACCCCGGAAATTGCTTCGCAATTATTTCTCTCCGAAAAAACAGTAGAAAGCCATCGCGCCGCTTTACTCGCAAAACTCGGCGCACGCAACACGGCCGGACTCGTCAAAGCCGCTTTGCAATGGAAAATTCTGGATGAATAGGGGATATTGGGGATTTGGTTATTTGAGGATTTGGTTATTTGATCGCCAGAGCTTGGGCACACAAATAACCAAAATAACCAAATCCACAAATAACCAAATCCACAAATAACATGAGGGACCTTAAATATCTCTTTGCTTACCTCGTGCCTGCAAGTGCCCTGTTGGGATTGGCTTGGCAAGGCTTGTGGTCGTGGCTGACTGTGGGCCTGGCGTTTGGCATACTTCCGCTTGTTGAACTTTTTACGCCCAAATCAACCAAGAATGTACCCAAAGAGGAAGAAGAGGATCGGGTGCGTCAAATATTCTTCGATTGCTTGTTATATGCCAACGCACCCCTGTTGTTTGGTATCGTTGGCTGGTATTTGTGGGCGGTAGCAGCCCAAAGCCTGACGGGATCTGAGCTGATCGGGCTGACGCTCGGAGTGGGCATTGTGGCAAGCACTAGCGGTATCAACGTAGCACACGAGCTGGGCCATCGCTCTAAAAATTTCGAACAGGTGTTGGCACAAATCATGCTCCTTCCTTCGCTTTACCAACATTTTTTTGTAGAACACAACCGTGGTCACCATAAAAATGTAGCCACCGACGACGACCCGGCTTCGGCCAAATTGGGCGAAAACGTGTTCAGGTTTTGGCGGCGCTCCGTATTGGGCGGGTGGCGCAACGCCTGGGCTTTGGAGCGTGAACGATTGGCGAAATCAGACCAGCCAACAACCTTTTGGGACAATGTTATGTTACGCTTCTCCATTTCCCAAACAATTTGGCTTGGGGCAATTTTTTTCTTTTTGGGTTGGCAAGCATTTTTTGGAGCAATAGGCATTGCAACCATCAGCTTCTTGCTCTTGGAGACCGTAAACTACATCGAGCATTACGGCTTGCGTCGCAAAATTTTAGCAACTGGACGCCCTGAACCTGTGTCGCCGCGCCATTCGTGGAACAGCGACCACGAATTGGGGCGCATTTTCCTCTACGAACTCACACGCCACAGCGATCATCACTTTAAGTCTACTCGAAAATACCAAATCCTGCGCCATATAGACGAAAGTCCGCAATTGCCATTTGGTTACCCCGCGAGCATCGTGCTCGCGCTTCTGCCTCCTCTTTGGTTTCATTTAATGGACAACAGAGTGGTCCAGTGCCCCTAATTTTTGTAAAAAGCCGTCATTTGGCAAAATTCGATTCCACAATACACGACCGTCCGAATTCTTTTCCTGAAATTTGGCGGCTCTAACACAATCATGTTTAACTGTTAACCTAACTCATTTTTTCTCTCATGGCAAAAACGATGACTTTCAAAAGCCTTGCTGCGGTGCTAATGCTCGCATTCGGCTTCCAGGTTTCTTACGCTCAGGTTTTCTGGACGGAAACCTTTTCTGACCAGACAACCGCTGTTACCAATTGGATCAGTGCCGGCACCAACGCAGGTACCAATCAATTGGCCTGGGAATGGACGGACGACCTAGACGCGGGTGCCTATAATGGCCCTACCACCAGCCTCCTAACTGGCGACACTGGCTATTTTTGGTTTGATTCTGATGGAAATGGCGCTGGTGCTCACGATGTTACGCTAACGGGTGAAGGAAACCCTGCCAACTGTACTGGCAAATCTGACGTACATCTGAGGTTCCACACCTTTTTTCGCACCTTTTCTGGTGCAGACATTGGTCGTATTGGTATCAGCACCAACGGCACTACCTTTACATACCACAACGTACCGGAGTTCGACAATTTGGTTGCTGAAGTTGGCTCAAATTTCCAATTCTACGAAGGCGTGATTGATATTGCCATTCCAGAAGCGGATAACCAACCACAAGTATGGATTCAGTTCCGTTGGGCAGGCGATTTCGAGTACTACTGGAAGGTAGATGACCTCGAACTGCTAGAGCCTGTTGCATCTATAAGCGATGTTACGTTCCAGGTGAACGCTACGCTGCTTACGGTAGACCCAAGTGGCATGTTCATTGCTGGCACGTTTACTGGCTTGATGCCAGTAGCCATGACCAATCAAGGTGGCGGTATCTGGTCCTATACTGCCCCATTGGCTGAAGGCAATTACCTATATCGTTTCCTCAACGGCCCGACAGGGTTCGAAAACGGCCTGACGCTCGCGGCATGTGGCATTGCCAACCCCACGCTGGGCGGCTTTGACCGCAGCCTTACCGTAGGCACTGAGGATATTATCCTCCCTGCGGTCTGTTTCAATTCATGCGATCCCTGCGTGTTGCCTTGCCCGCTCAATCCAAACAAGATTGTCTGCGACAACATGGAATCCTATGTTATAGCCCAAAAACTCGCGCAGCAAAACATTGCCCAACAAGGTGGTGCAGCCAACGCTTGGTGGACCACATGGAGTGGTACAGCGGGTACCACCGAAGACGGTATTGTATCCACGGAACAGGCTAACTCTGGTACAAAATCATTTAAAATTCTGACCACTGCCACTGCTGGTGGCCCACAGGACGTGGTACTTAAACTCGGCAACAAAACTACTGGCCGTTACGAGTTGAAGTGGATGTATTACGTCCCTGTTGGCAAACAAGCCTACTACAACATCCAAAACGTGGTGCCCATCGGCGCTGGCGCATGGAACCTCGACGCTTTCTTTGGCGTCAACGGTACCGGCAACATTCAAATCGGTGCAGGTGCCAGCCTCGCAACGTTCACATACCCAAATGGTGAGTGGTTTGAAGTACGTCATATTATAGACCTCGACAACAACCTGCTGACCCTGTGGGTGGATGGCCAGTATGTCCACAAAATGTCGTACCCGAACAATCTGGGTGGTATTGACTTCTACGGAATCAACAACAACCACACGAACTATATTGACGATGTTGAATACATCCAACTCCCCGCGTTGGTATACAACGTAGACGTGTGCGACGCTGCTATTGACCTCACCCTCTTCTTCGGCCAACCTATTACGCAAACCACTGGCATTTACGACAATACTACCGCGACAACATCTCCCTCTGACCCTGCGGTAGATTGCTGGGGCGAAACCGCAGGTGCCGACATCCTGAACACTACCATGTGGTATACTTTCGTCGGCGACGGCGATAAGTACCATATTGAGACAGTGCCTTGCAACGCTACCAATTACATTACAGGACCCGGCGATACGCAGATGCTTATCTATGCCGGTGACGACTGCACCGACTTGACAGAAATAGCTTGCAACGACGACCTCTACACCAGTGGTGTGCCAGACTGGCGCGCAGGTCTTGACCTTCAAACGGATGCCGGCCAAAACTACTACATGCTTATTGACGGGTTTGATGGGACCGTGTTTCCTGGCGGTACGCTGTCTGTAGGTGAATTCTGCATCGAAATCACCAAGATCGCCAGCGTCCTTTGTGCTGACGGCGCAGTGGGTACTTACACAACGTCAAGCGATCTTCTGTGCTGGACTGGCGTTCTGGCCGATCTTATCACTGTGGACCCAAGTGGATTCGTGTTGCCAAACGAAGGGATTGTATCTGGTATAGCTTGGGCAATCTCTGCAGGTCCGTTAGATCCGACCCTGTACCCAGCAGATGATCCCAACTATTTGGGCTCTTTCCAGGTACTTCCGGCTGTTTATGCACCTGGTGTTCCTAACGACAACAGCTCATTCATGATGGCTGGCAATATCTACTTCTTTACGCCTGTCGTAATCGGCAATGGCGACAATGCTGGCCTGCCAAACTTCCTGCACAACATTGATATCAGCAACGGTTGCTTCTATGTGGGCGAATCGGTTGGAATAGCCTTCCTGCCTGTCACGACTCCCATAACGGCTACTATTGTGGCTGGCGCAGGTTCCGCGAACCTCACTCCTGGAGGTGGTATCGGCGCACTGATCGGCGACGATTCCTACTATAGCTATATCTGGAGCAATGGCGCGACTACGCAAGACCTCACTAACGTTGCAGTAGGTACTTACACGGTCACGGTTACCGACGAATGTTCGACGTCCGCTACGAAATCTGTTACCATCACAGTTAGCGACACGAAGGACCCTGCTTCTATCCAATCGTTTGTCATCAGCCCGAACCCGACTGCTGGCATCTTGACGCTCAACCTCGCGCTGGCTACTGCCGCCGATGTGCGCATAGAAGTGCTCAACACCCTCGGTCAGACGCTGCAAAGCCTCAATGTTGGAAAACTGAGCAATCTCAGCCAAACGTTGACCTCGGCAACATGGCACAAGGCTCGTATTTCCTCCGCCTTACGGTAGATGGCGAAACTGCTATCCGCCGCGTGGTTGTACAACGCTAAAAACCTGAACGGTTTTCCGTTCTGATTTTTTTGGATAAACTTGCACATGAGTCATCTCGGTTTCCGGGGTGGCTCATGTTGTTTTAGGAAAGTGTGGCACACCTGTGAGGTGTGCCACACTTTTTTTCAAAACTTTTTGTGTGAAAAAAATGTTGTGGCGCAGTATTTTTGCCCTCTTGTTATGGATTTTAAAATCACTTCAGAATACCAGCCCACGGGCGATCAGCCGCAAGCCATCGAACAATTGGTGAACGGCATCAAACAAGGCGACCAAGCCCAAGTGCTGCTTGGTGTGACAGGGTCTGGCAAAACTTTCACGATGGCCAATGTCATCGCCCAACTCAACCGACCCACGCTTGTGCTCACCCACAACAAGACCCTCACAGCCCAGTTGTATGGTGAGTTCCAGAGTTTTTTCCCCGACAATGCGGTGGAATATTTCGTGTCGTACTATGACTACTACCAGCCGGAAGCCTACCTTTCGGTATCCGATACCTACATAGAAAAAGATTTGCAAATCAATGAGTTGGTGGACAAACTCCGGCTTCGAGCCACCAGCACCCTGCTTTCTGGCAGGCGCGATATCATCATCGTGGCATCCGTTTCGTGCATCTACGGCATGGGCAACCCCGACGATTTCAAGACAGGCATCATCCGCCTCCTGAAGGGAATGAAAATGCCCAAGACCCAATTCCTCTACGCCCTCACCGACAGCCTTTATTCACGGACGGAGACCGATTTTTCGCGTGGCACATTTCGGGTACGCGGCGATACGGTGGACATCAACCTGCCTTATGCCGACACCGGTTACCGCGTTATTTTTTTTGGCGACGAGATCGAAAGCATCGAAAGTTTGGAACTCGTGTCCGGGCGGCGCATCGAAGCCGTTGATACGGCTGCCATTTTCCCTGCCAACTTGTACGTTGCTCCAAAAGATCGTTTGACCGAAATCATCCACAGTATCCAGGACGAAATGAACGCGCAGGAACGCTATTTCATCAGCGAAGGCCGCTCGGCGGAGGCAAGGCGTATTAAAGAACGTACTTCTTTTGATCTCGAAATGATCCGCGAATTGGGCTACTGTTCCGGCATCGAAAACTACTCCCGCTTTTTTGACCGACGCAAACCTGGCACCCGCCCATTCTGCCTTTTGGATTATTTTCAAGATGATTTTTTGATGATTATTGACGAGAGCCATGTCACCATCCCTCAGGTGCGGGGGATGTGGGGTGGCGACCGCGCCCGCAAGCAGTCGCTGGTCAATTGGGGCTTCCGATTGCCCTCGGCTATGGACAACCGACCGCTCAATTTTGACGAATTTGAGGGTATGATCAATCAGGTGATTTTCGTCAGCGCTACCCCCGCCGATTACGAATTGGAGAAAACAGAAGGTGTTGTGGTAGAGCAACTTGTGCGCCCTACCGGGCTGCTCGACCCACCAATTCAGGTACGCCCTTCGCTCAACCAGATTGACGATTTGATAGAGGAAATCCAGCAACGTGTAGCGATGAACGAACGTGCATTGGTGACAACCCTGACCAAGCGCATGGCCGAAGAACTGGCTAATTATTTTGACAATATCGGCATCAAATGTCGTTACATACACTCCGAAGTAGAGACTTTGGAACGAGTGGAAATCCTGCGCAATCTCCGTCTCGGAGAATTTGATGTGCTCATCGGCGTGAACCTGCTCCGCGAAGGCCTCGACCTTCCCGAAGTTTCCCTCGTCGCCATTCTGGATGCCGACAAAGAAGGTTTTTTGCGCAATGCCCGCTCGCTCACCCAAACTGCTGGCCGCGCTGCCCGAAATTCCAATGGCCTCGTAATCTTTTACGCCGACAAGATCACGGATTCCATGCGCAACACCATGGACGAGACCACCCGTCGCCGCAGCATCCAAATGACTTTCAACGAGCAGCATGGCATTACCCCCACTACCGTGACGAGAACCAAAGAGCAGATACTTGCCACACGGAGTATTCTGGACGTGCGCGATGTGACGCCTACCAAATTTTATGTTGAAAATGAAGAATTTAGTCTCGCGGCAGAACCCATCGTAGCCTACGCCACGCGCAGCCAGTTGGAGAAGATGGTTGCCGACTCCGAGAAGAAGATGAAGGCCGCTGCCAAGGATCTCGACTTCATCAGTGCGGCACAATACCGCGACGAAATGAACGCGCTAAAGAAGCAGTTGGGAGAAAGATTTGGATGGCATGAGGGTTGAGAGGGTTATTGGGGGATTTGGTTATTTGGTTATTCGAGTGCCCAAGCCATAACACTCGAATAACCAAATCCCCAAATCCTCAATTCCCCAAACTATTTTTCGGTTTCACCCGCGGCACCACCTCGGCATTGAGATACACGATATGCCTTCCATTGGGACGCGTGTTGTCGTAGACCACCACTCCAGGCGTCGTCCGGCCAATCTTGCCACGGGTATCAAACTCGATTCGAACAGAAGCCGTTTCTCCTGGCATCAAGGGATAAGTAGGGCGTCGCAGCACCGTGCAATCACAGGTGGCCTTCACGTCTTTGATAATGTAAGGTTTGGCTCCTGTGTTGGTGACGAGAAAAGAATCGGTAATTATTTCGCCTTCCCATACCTGGCCTAGATGGATGGTATCCTGTGCCCAACGTACCGTAGTACGGTAGTCAGGCACTTCCCCTTCCTTTCTTTTTAAAAGTTCAAGCCGGATGTACTGAAGTGCCCGTTCTTGTTTGTCTTTGTCCAATTGCAAATACGATTGTGCTACCTCTCGGTCGAGACTCGATCCGAGGTGCCGCATGTACTCGAGCAGATCCAGTTTTTGTTCCACCGAAAGTGTATCCAGATAAGGCCGCATTTCACCGATGGCTACTGTTTGGGCGGACAACTGTTTGAAAATGAAGGAAAAGAAAAAGAAGAGAAAAAATCGTAGTGCGATTTTCATGGGCGAAGTAATTTTTTTTGCAAAAGTAGGGGGGATAAAATAAAAAAGCAGCCTGTTGGGATTGCCTTTGTAGTAAGACACAAAAAAAGGAGTCATGCCAATGCACAACTCCTTAATAACCAACTTGTGCGGGAGGGGGGACTCGAACCCCCACACCCTTACGGGCGTACGCACCTGAAACGTATGCGTCTACCAATTCCGCCACTCCCGCAAATAGGTTTTTCAAAAAGAAGCGCAAAGGTAAATCCGTTTGGCTTTTTCGCAACCCCTTTCTCATGGAGTCACAAAAAAATATAGAAAAAAGGAGACCTCATTTTGGCCTCTCGTGCTTACAAACTGTGCTGAAGACAAGCATTTTAGCAGGGGCGATTTCAAGGAGCGGCGGCATTTTTCAAAGGAGCGGCGGATTTTTAGAGGTGTGCGGCGGATTTTTGAAGTTTTTTTTTGATTTGACAAAATTTCGTGCATTTGCACTCCTTGCGGCATCTATTCCGCTTTATTTGAATCTAAAATGTGGTTTCATTGCCTTTTTATTAATAATATTTTCATTGTTTTACAAATACAATAACGAGAATTAGCCTGTTTTCGGAAGTTCAGGACAGCCTACGCAACAGGGAATGCAAAAAAGCGTTCATATTTGCAGTACGATTTGTGGCAAAAAACCTCCGATCCTTTTCAAAAGCATACCACTTTTGAAAACAACAACACAAAGAGCAGCAGTTGCTTTAGACGAGAAAACTAGAAGCGTTGCCCTTTGAAAGGAAAATCAAAACAGACCCGAAAAATCATTTGTGATGAAAATAGTGTGCCTTAAAAGCGAGCGCACACTTCAAAGATAAAGGCTCGAAAGAGCAAAGACAACCGAAGGCGGGGGCCCTCCGGTCCTTTCAAATGAGAAAGGGCGGAGGGCTGTTTTTTTTACAGCCTTTTCATCGCCATTTCTAACACTTTCATGATTACAATACCCCGGCTGCCAAGAGCAGCGCAATGCCGATAATCATGGCAGCGGTAAATTTATGAACCGTTTGCAGGGTCGTTTTTTTCAAAAAAAGCTTGCCCAGAAAGGCGCCAGCAAAGGCGCTCAACGTGGCGATCAGCAACAACGGCCATTGATTGATAATATCCGCAGCAGAAAACCGGGTAAAATAAATCGGCAGGCGGGTAAAATCCACCATGCAGGCAATGACCACACCTGTGGCAACGAACGCCTCTTTGCTGAGGCCGCAATTGACCAAAAATGCCGTGCGCAATGCGCCTTGGTGACCACTCAAACCACCAAAAAAACCGCTCAGCAGGCCACCCAAAGTGAGGTGTCGGCCAGCGAAATTTACATTTTTTAAGACTGGCAGGATTTCCATGAGCGCAAAGCCAATCATAAGCACGGCAATCGCCAGCTTCAATGGGGTGACTTCCAAGGTTTTCCCGCAGCATTCCCAAGTGAAAAGTATAGGCAATTGGCTGAGCGCAGCCAACACAAGGGCACCGATGAACCCACCTGCCACAGATGGGATGCCAAAACGCAACACCAATTCACGAGAAGCATTCTTGCCCAGAAGGGTAAGTTTGAAAAGGTTGTTGAGGAGATGGACAATGCCCGTGAGTGCTACAGCGATGTTCAGTGGAAAGAAAATACCGAATATAGGCGTGAGGATAGTGCCTAAGCCAAAGCCAGAGAAAAGGGTGAGCAAGGATGCTGCAAAAGCAGCCAACGCGATAATGACTTCCATTTACAAAGGCAGATCAAACGGCTATTTATTTTCTGCTTCGAGCAGGTCATTGTCCTGCGGGTCGGGGTAGAAGACTTCTACTTTTTCAGTGGTTAGTTTACTCAATGGGACAATGATGGCACGCTCAGGAGTTTGTAAGATCATGGACGTGCTATCAATCAGCACCACTTTGCCGCGCTCGCCAATAATGCGAACATCATCGCCCACGCGCACTTTGTTTTTGTTGTAATAACTCGCTAAATAATTGGAAACCAACTCTTTGGAAGCAAGTCCATAGCCAAAGGCGAAGGCCAATGCACCCGCGCCGATGATCACTACAAGACTGGAGGAAATGAACTCCGTATTGATTTTGGCTTGGGCAAGCGCACTGACGGCAATCGTCACAAACAGAAAATAGAAGACGATGGAGCCGATCATTTTGGCGGAGGCGATGCCCAGCGATTGGCATAATGTGACGACTGCGCCTTGCACCATGTCTGCCAAAAACAGGCCCAGCATGAACACGACCGATGCCGTGAGCAAGGAGGGCAGGTAGTTCATCAGGTCGGTAAAAAGTTGGGTAATGGCCGCTACCCCCAATGTTTCGGTGGCTGCAATGATGAAAATGAGCATCATCATATAGTACACGATCTTGGCGATGATGGCCGAAAGTTTTTCTTTCAACACGCCCGTACGTTGCACCATATCAATGTCGTCGAGCATTTCGGCCAGACGGTCAACCCCAACTTTTGCAAGCACCTTACTCAAAATTTTTCCCACCGTGCGTGATACCAGCCAACCAAAAAAAAGAATGGAGAGCGCTCCAATAATCTTTGGGAAAAAGGACGAGAACTGCGCTATTAATTGAGCAACAGGGTCAGAAACAGGAAGAGAGTCCATTATTATGTTGAAGAAGATTGTTTGCGAAAGTCAGTTCAAATGGGGCTAGGCAAGGATGGGACGGGAGGTGTTCGCCAATCCATATTGGCACGCGCTTTTCGGAGGGTTTCTTTTTTCAGGCAAGGCAGTTCTTCACCACCCACAAGACGAATCACGACTTGCAAAGCGTTTGGCACAAACACTTCTATGACGTTGCTGAACAACGACATCGTGCCAACATGCTGCGAAATGCGATCCTCCAGCTCTGGGGGCAACATCGCTTCCCGCGCTGCTTGCAACTTTTTTAGGCTATTGTCCATAGCGGCAGTTTTTTTGCGCCGAAGGGAGGACGCATGTGATATGATCGGTTCTGTGATAATTGGTTATTTGATAATTGGTTAATTGGTTATGCCCCAATTGGTTCTGTGCCAAACATATCAGTGTAAATATATTGTGCTTTGATTTTGGCACGCATTATCTGCATTTTGATGGCACTCTCTGTCTTTTTCAGCACTTCACCAATTTCCTTGATGGACATATCGTCTGTGTACTTCATGTCTAAGATTGCCTTGTCGCCCACTGGTAGCTTGTCCATCACTTTTTCCAGGCGGTTGGTTTCCATTTCCAGAATCACACTGTCCGGGATTTCCACCTCTTTTTCTGTGCCGACGCGGCCCATGTCTTCGGTGAAAATCAAGATATTCTTCTTTTTCTTGCGAATAAGGTCAATACAATAATTGTAGGTGATAGAATAAACCCAGGTTGAAAAGGAAGATTGTTCGGTGAATTTCGAAAGGTTCAGCAGTATCTTGATAAACACGTCTTGCGTCGCGTCGCGTGCCAGCCCATGGTCAGCCAGCATGGAAATGCATTTGGCAAACACCTTTCCTGCATAGCGGCGGTACAGCTGGCTGAAGTATCTCGCGTCCTGCTCTTGTAAATAAAGAGCAATGAGCTGCGAGTCAGAAAGCGCGGCGGATGTCGAAGTTTTTCTGGTAGCGACTGCTGTCACTTCGGGCGGTTTTAAACAGACGAGGTCTGCGATTCAGGGCACAAAGGCACGAAAAAAACCGCAAAAATTATCGGAAGAAGCCTCGTTTTTTCAAAACCGTTAAAAAGACGTTAAGGAGTGTGCTGCGTCACAGTAAATTCATGCCTCTGGTTCAAAAAATCTGAACTTTAACTATTGCCGGAATTGCTAAAATCTGACAAGGTTTCGACAAAGCGTGCTCTATCTTTGCCCCAGAATGCAACGATTCCTTTCACTCCTGCTCGTTTGCAGCATACTTGGCCAAGCCTCCATTCGGACGGCTTGGACGCTGCATTACCAATGGAATCGTACTGCATACATCGCCAAGTGCGAAAACAAGGACAAACCCAGCCTACACTGCGATGGGAAATGTGCCTTTAAAAAACAAATGGCGGCCCGCGAAAAAAACAATTCCAAAGAACCACAGTTGCCCGAAAATTTTCGCGAAATCAAAGACATTCAGTTGTTTTTTGAATTTCTTCCTTGCCTAAATATCGTTGACACAGCGTTTTGGAGTGCGATAGCGCTACCGCCCTGCCGGGTTACTTTGCCCGATGCACCTGTGGCTGATATTTTCAGGCCTCCCGCTTGACCGTTTCCCGGAATATACATCCGGGCCTTATTCGGAGCTCCGTTCCGAACCCTTGTTTTTCTAATTTTCAATTTCATGTATTATGCGAACACTGTTTCTCACAGTGGCGTTGCTGGCATTTGGGTCAGTTGCCTCCGCTTGCGATGTGTGTGGTTGTTCCATCGGTGGCAATTATTTCGGCATTTTGCCGCAATTTCATCGCCATTTTGTAGGGATACGTCATTCCGAACAATCGTTCCGTTCGGCACACAGCCTGAATGCAGCTCGATCGGGCAATTTTGACTCTGACGAGGATTTCCGTACAGTGGATGTTTTGGGGCGTTTTTACCCCATCCGCCGCTTACAAATGCTGGCAGGGCAAATTGCTGCACGAGAACATGCAACCCGGTTCGGGCAGCACCGATTTCATGATGACGGCTGCGTACACCATTCGTCGGGGCGCCTGGGGCTTTACAGCCGATGTGCTGGGCCGTTTGAACACCACCGATCACCATGATTACCATTTTGGCAATCGTGTGAGCGGTTTCGTCAAAGCATTTTACTGGAAAAACCTGTCTAAATTTTCAAATCAGACCGCTACAACATTGGCGGTCCAATATTCATCCTCAATTTTCAATTTCAATCTGCTATATCATGCAAATCAAATCTCTTCTTTTCGCAGCCCTGTGCCTCCTAACTGTAGCGGCCTGTAAAAATCATGACCACGACGACGATGCCGATACCGATGCCCCTGTATTGACCATTGGCATCCCGGCAGAGAATGCAACCGTTTCCGGCACAGTACATATTGAATTTACCGTAACCGACAAAAGCCTCCATGAAATGGAAGTCAAGGTCACCAAAGACTCGGATGGTTCTGAACTGTACAAGGTGAATCCAGTGGTTCACGACGAAACCGAGTATGAATTTCACGAGCATTTCAACCCAAACGTTGCCGCTGAAACAGCTGTAACATTGACGGTCGTTGTCTCGGATCACAATGACCACACCACGACCAAAACGGTGAAATTTACGGTGAAGCCATAAGTCTTATCTTTGCATTCTCAGAACCGTCACACTCAACAACAATCTACGATGGATTTTAAAGCATTTTTCCTCGCAGCCTTTGTCGTATTATTATTGGCTGATTGCCAACAAAGCACCCCTAAAACGGCTCCAACAACCACTACCAGCTCGGAAACGCTGCCCTGGGCGACGGATATTGACTTGGTCTGTGAGATGAAAGTGGACAAGACAACTGAAGACACCGTTCACTATGGCGGTAAGATTTATGGCTTTTGCAACCCTGGTTGCAAAGAGAAATTTCAGGAGAACCCCACCAAATACGGTGCTAAATAGCTTTAAAACCAAGATTTACGTTTTTTCAATCATTTCAAGCCATGAGAAAAATCTGTCTCTCCGCGCTCTGTTGCCTTTTGGCAAGCACCCAGTTCGCACAGGTTTATGACCCGCTCGAAGACATCATCGAAGCGGAAAAAGCCGCTTGGGTTCGCGCCCACCCTAAAGCGTCCGACCGCGATATCCAGAACAGTGCCAACAACCGGAGCGACATTCAATATTGCCGCATGCACTGGACGGTGGACCCTGCCGTAAAGTACATACGAGGCGAGGTGATGACCGTATTTGAGCCGGTAGAAATGGTGGGAAGTCTCGAATTCGATTTTTCGGAGGTCTTAACCATGGACAGCATTCGTTTTCATGGCCAAAACCTTGCTTTTTCTCAAAACGGCGACGTGATCATCGTGGAGTTTCCAGCGCAATTGCCCGCTTTTTTGACTGATTCACTCACATTTTTTTATCAGGGCATACCAGACTCAACGGGTTTTGGCTCCTTTCGGGTGGACACCCATGAAGGTGCCCCTGTCCTTTGGACGCTCTCCGAGCCTTACGGCGCCATGGAGTGGTGGCCATGTAAACAAGCACTCAATGACAAGATTGACTCCGTTGATATTTTCGTCACCAACCCTACTGGATTTCGGGCGGCAAGTATTGGGCTTTTGCAATCCGAAACGACGACAAATGGTTGGATCACAGCGCATTGGCGACATAGATACCCCGTTGCGGCATACCTGGTTGCTATTGGTGTGACGAACTACACGGTCTTCAGCGTACCAGCGCCTTTTGGCGGCGACACAACGCCAATTCTCAACTACGTATATCCTGAAAGCCTGGCCGATGCCCAAGTCGGCGTGGCCGAAAATGTGGCGGTTTTTCAAATGTTCAGTCAGCTTTTTGGCCAATATCCTTTTCATGCGGAAAAATATGGTCATGCTCAATTCAGCAGGTTAGGCGGCATGGAGCACCAAACCATGAGTTTTGTCTCTTCTTTTGGTTTTGACCTCCTTGCGCACGAATTGGCGCACCAATGGTTTGGCGACAAAATAACCTGCGCTTCCTGGGCAGACATTTGGCTCAATGAGGGCTTTGCCAGTTACCTAACCGGACTTTGCTACAATTTCTTAGCGCCCCAATATTGGGAGCTTTATAAAGCAGATCGCATTGATAAATCTACGCTTATACCCGATGGCTCGGTCTGGGTGGACGATACCACCAGCGTTGAACGGATATTCAGCAGCCGTCTTTCTTACGCCAAAGGGGCGATGTTGCTCCACATGCTGCGATGGAAATTTGGCGACAGTATCTTTTTTGCCGGAATGCGCAACTATGTGAACGACCCTGCATTGGAATATGGCTATGTAAAAACGGATGATTTCAAAACACACATGGAAACAGTCTCCGGGGCAAATCTGGACGAGTTTTTTGCCGATTGGTTTTATGGAAAAGGATTCCCTTCTTACCAAACCGGCTGGTCTGTAAACCAAACAAACGAAGTGAAAATAACCCTTGAGCAAACGACTTCAGACCCTTCGGTTTCGTTTTTTGAAATGCCCGTAGCGGTAAAATTGAGCGATGGTGTGCAGGACACCGTGGTTGTTTTGAACCATACATTCAGTGGGCAGCAATTCACCGTTGCGCTTGATTTTTCGCCAACAAGTTTGGTTTTTGACCCGGATTTGTGGCTGGCCAGTCGCAACAACACGGTAGTTCGATCTATTGAAGATCCATTGCCTGAGCAGTACATAGACCTGGCACCCAATCCAGCTCGTACAAACTTTACCATCCGTCTGAATGCTGCCAACAGCGAAAAAGCAAAAATGACGTTTTGGTCAGCCGACGGCAAATTGGTGATACAGGATCAATTGGATATCCTGTCAGGATTCAATGCAATTCCAATAGCGGTAGGCCATTTGCCGGCAGGCCGCTATTTGTTGCGGTTGGAAACCAAATCGTGGAGGGCGGAGCGCGCTGTGGTTTTGAACTGAATTCCTTGAGTAAAACCATCTTGCGGTAGTATTTTCCTTGTTTATCCTAAATCTGGAGAGGAGTCGAGCATCCTTTTCGGATTTAGGCTACAGCATCTGCGTGTCGTGAAATGTCGCAAACTGTCCTTTTTTGAAGTGCGCATAGTGTTACTTTTGTAGCACTTTTTCTAAAACCGACAACCATGAACACAAATTTTCTGCCCCCCCCCCCGAAGGCCACAGCGTTTTTTTAGCACTTCGCGCTCCGCCTATCCTGGTGTTTTTTCTGGCGACACATGACTCAATTCCGCAAGTAGTAAGCCCTGAGGCTTATTTTTTGCCCCTTTTTCTGCTTCATTTTATCCACAAAAAAACACCTGCGCCTTATCATGAAAGCCATTGACACCCTCCAACGTTTAGAACAAATGGACCAACTTATACGCCTAAAAGCCACGGGGAGCCCCAGAGAATTTGCCTCTCGGCTCGGTATTTCACAGTCCATGATGTACAACTACCTCGATTTGTTACGCACTCTCGGCGGCCCAATTCAGTACAACAAAATAGCCACCTCTTATGAATACGAGCATCCGGTGACCTTGCAATTAGGGTACACGAAAAAGTGAGAAAGTTTTTTGTTCGTTCCAGTTTTACTGGAGTGGTGGGTTGGAATTTTGCTCGCAGTTGCAACTGTGGGCATTACGCGAAACCACGTCAAAAGAAGTAGGGCGCGTATGCCGAAAAGCGAGAAGAGTAGGCATTCAAACTCACATCATTCGAACAACATGAAAAAAGTATTTTTGCTCTTGGTCTTTGCCTTTTTTGCGACGGTGGCTTTTGCCAGCAATGGTATCCCTGAAAGAGAAGGCGATAAGACTTCTCAAAACCAACCTGTTATGCCACAAGTCCATCAGGCAGATGGAAAAGGGCCATGCGTTTATTGTGTATCCTGTAACGGGACACTTGTTTGTGTTTATTGTACTTGCGGCAATTGTGATGCCGCTTTTGAAGCATTAAGCGTTGCTCTTTGCTCACTTGGATGTTGTGACGGATAGCAATAGATATAAAAGAAGTTGGCCAAGTTTGACCTTACAAAATTATTAGGTCAAACTTGGCCATTAAATCTCATAGTCTTGCAATATCTTTCATCAAATGCCACACCTATATGAAACTCACAATGTTATTTGCCATCCTTGCTTTCACACTCTCTGCCCAACCTGACAGTATCCCAATGGGCAAGGTAGTCTATGTCCAAGAAGCACGTACACCTGGCGACATACAAAACAACGGTTTTGCCACACTTCTTTTCAATCCATCGCTGTCTCTCTACATTCAAAACGGTGCCCCAACACGAGACTCATCCTTCAGCAGCCCTGAGTATACCTCATCTAGTGTTGCTGGCGACAAAGAAGGGTTCCCAATTTACAAACTCCATAAAGAGCGCACCATGTTTTGTAAGATTGCTTGTGCTAGGCTTTCTAAACATCATTGTGTTGTAAGGGACACTTTAGGCACGATTACATGGACACTCCACCCTGACCATAAACGCTTTGGGCAATACGACTGTCGCCGTGCTACAGGCAAGTTCCGTGGACGTGAATATGATGTGTGGTACGCAATGGATATCCCAATCTCCTCTGGGCCATTCAAATTAGGTGGACTTCCAGGGCTAATTTTAGAGGCTCAATCTACAGATGGCATGATAAAATACTTATTTAGCCGCCTTGAGATTTCAACAAGTATACTTGGCCTCATTCTCCCCCCAACTGGCAAGGTAATGGATATGACTTATGCAAAGTTTATAAAAGAGGAGTTGGAGTTCAATGAAAACATAGTAAATGAAGCAAAATCTAAAGGGTTTGATATTTATGTTACTCGGATGGAAACCATCGAACTCAATTCAGAAAATTAGATGTGGAGATACATGAAGAGCAAGCTCGTGACATCATTTCTTTTTATCCCTTGGTCATTGCTGGCTCAACTTAACACCGCTCCTTTCGGCAAAGTCATCTATTCTCATCAAGTCCACTTGAGCGAGGTTTCGAGCAAGAATGGGATTGCGGTATTACTTTTTAATAACAGTAGATCTCTATACCGTCATATTGGACCTCCAGATGAAAAAGGCGACTACTACCCCGACCCAAATGGCTTATTAATCAGAACGGTAGGAGGAGACAAGCAAGGAGCACCCATTTGCAAAATGCATAAAGAACAAAGGATGCTCTACCGTGATGCTTGTGTAGGAGAAAAAGGGCGTTGTATAGTGTCTGACACTTTAGGGCATGTCATGTGGGTTATGCATCCAGAACATAAACGTCTTGGGCATTATGATTGCCGCAGAGCCACCGGCATGTTTCATGGCCGCGAATATGAAGTTTGGTACACATTGGACATTCCCATTCCAAGTGGTCCATTCAAATTGGGCGGGCTACCGGGACTTATTTTGGAAGCCCGAACATTGGATGGCACAGCGGAGTTTTCTTTTGTTTCTATCGAAATTTCCAATAATATTCAGGATAAGATAAAGCCACCTTATGGAAAAGATTCTGGAATGAATTACGATCAATATCAGAAAGCAATGTGGGACTTTATGTTAAATAAAATATACGAGTTAAGAGCCAAAGGAATTGATGTTTCTGTTCATAAAGACCCAAATGCTTTAGAATTGTGGATTTCAGAAAAATAAATTGTCTTAGGAACGGTGTCAAAATAACTTCCCAATTTCAGGCCAATTATTTTAGCGTTAGCCAACTATCTTTTGAGGCGAATAGTGGGGCTATTTAACGAAAAAGATAGGATGGATGGCGGCAAAAGAATGGCATCAAATTGGGAAGTTATTTTGACACCGTTCCTTATCCTCAAATCAAGAGAATTTAATGATAAATTCTATAGCATTCAATTTTGTTTTTTTTTGTCTGCCACTGGTGTGTTGAACAGTCAAAATATCACTGGGCATGTCCAAGACTCGCTAAGTGTTCCTATTTCTTATGCCAGTGTAGTGGCCACGAGTTGCCAGGACGATCAAGTATTGGCTTTCACTAATACTGACGAAAAGGGTAGGTTTCAACTAACGGTAGTAAAGACTGATTGCGACAGCTTCACCCTCACCGCCCGGAGTATCGGTTACCGTAGCGTGTCATTTCGCTTAGCCATGGGTGCTCAGTCTACTGAGCGAGATTTTATTTTGGCCAGTAAAGTGCTTGAAGAAGTAATGGTGCGCGGCAAAACACCCCCTGTCATTGCTCGAAACGACACCACGGAATACAATGCGGCTTCTTTTTCAGACAGCACCGAAGTCTCCGTGGAGGATTTGCTCAAAAAAATTCCGGGAGTTCGCGTGGCCGAAAACGGCCTCATCACTTACAACGGCAAAAACGTGGAGCGCGTAATGATTGAAGGTGACGACCTTTTCAGCCAAAACTACACGCTCGCCACCCGCAATATCCGCGCCGACATGATCTCCAAGGTGCAGGTCATTGACCGTTTTCAGGAAAACCCGCTCATGAAGGGCATCCAAGAATCCGACCGCATGGTGATGAACCTGAAAATTAAGCCCGAACGAAAGCGCACCCTCTCTGGCAATGTAGAATTGGGCAGCGGATACGGAGACGAATGGAAAGGCCGGGCACACACCAACCTTTTTTCTTTGAGCCGCAAGGACAAGATCTATCTGATTGGAAACGTCAACAACAGCGGCGACAACGTACTTTCAGATGTGGAATGGACGGCAGGCGGCGGTTTTCAAGGCTTGGGCAAACAACAGACCCTGCAATCCAACCCGCTACAAGTACGAAGCGCACTCCCAATTCAGCCGCTTGATAACGCAGGCCTGCCACCTATTTACACCCAAGCCAACCGGAGTGGACTGTTGTATTTAGGTTTTGTGCTACCAAGTTCGCCGACCTTCAAAACAAAAATATCGGGATGGGCAGGAGAAGTCGGATTGAGGCAAGAGTCGGGCAACTCGACCCACTACCTGCTTGGTGCCGACACGATAGATATTTCCGAAAACAGGTTTGTTAAAAAACGGAGCAAAACTTACAACGTACAGATTGAATCTGAATATTTCCCAGCGAACAAAAAACACGCATTTCGGGGGTTCGTCAAAGGAGGTAGCAAACCTATCCAGTACGATTTCAACCTGCTACGCAGCCAAACGGGCAGCGAAGATTTCCAGGTTCTTAGCCAATCACGCCAACGCGCCTTTGATATTTCTGGCTCTTTCGAGTACACCTTAAAACAGCGCGAATCATCTGCATTTCAAATTATTAGCAAAACCGCATGGCATCAGGGGCGTTATGAGTTGCTGCCCCAATACGATTGGTACGCCTCATTTTTTGGATTAGATTCTTCGTTCAATCAACTGCGTCAAACCGCCCAACAAAATCAGGGCGAAAGTCTTTTCATGGGCCGTTGGCTTGCCCGTCAGCATTCGATTCAATGGCAGGCTGAGGCTGGTCTGGATTGGAATTGGGGACAATTAGAATCCGATGTTGCCCTGATAAACAAATCGGGAGAACAATGGAAACCCGGTGCGGAATATCAAAACGATGCCTTTCTTCAAACGCCTCGATACTTCGCCAATATTTCCGCCACACGCAATTTCAGGGTGTTTTCGATACGAACACGACTGGGCACAAGTTACCGTCCGATACGTTTTGAATCTGCGGAATCCTTCCCAATCACACCCAAACTTTGGACCGCCGAGCCTCGCCTGGATATGCGCTACAATCTTAGTGAACACGCGGCACTTAGTAGTTATTATGGATTCCAACAGGATGTGCCTGACATCGCAGACCTGCGCCCAGCAATTGTTTTTTCAAATTACCAATTGACCTCACGAGGCTTGCCGAACTTAGCAATTATGCCCGGCCACCAAGCCGGCATGCATTACCGCTACAACAATCGGCTTCGTCAATTTGCTTGGAACATCGGCGGTAACATGGCTCGAAACCAAAACCAATTTGGCACACAGTATCAAATCAGCCCATTCCTCACAATACAAGAAAAGTTCAGGCCAGTGAACAGGCTGGCATATTCGCTTATTGGAGGGGCAGACCGTTATGTCCGCAAGATTAGGTCTCGTTTTGAAGTCGGTTTTGGGTTGAGTTTTTTAAAAGAAGAGGCCAAACTCAACAGCGAAACGCCAACCAAGCTAAGTCAAAACCTATACTCGGTCAATCTCGGCTACGGCACGGCTTTCGATACTTGGGTAAACGTGGTACTGTCCAGCCGAGCAGCCCAAATCGTTGGCCATAATGATACTGGAGGCCCCACTACGCGCTCTACCAATTGGTTTTCAACGGCACAGATAAATATAAGGCCCAGCAAGGTTTTTGATTTTAAAATATACCTCCATCAAGTGGCCAACCGTGCAGGGGCAAACCCCTACAGCATCGCATACGCTTCAGATTGTGTGGCTTATCTACGACTGAAAAAGTGGCGTAGCACGGTAGCGTTTTCCGCGGTAAACCTTTTGCGGGCCAAGCAGTATGAGCAAGTGTTGGCAGATGCTTTTTCTCAAACCACCTCTCGTGTAATTGCTGTGCAGCGGTTTTTCCTATTGAGTTGGGAATTGAGTTTTTGACTTTCCCCATATATTTTTCTCATTGTTGGGACGCTCAAACCAAGGCAAAAACTAACCAGCCAAACCCAAAATCTCCCATTCACCGCTTCACCGCCACCGGCATTTTTGGGTCGTAAGTGCCTTTGATGACCGGGCTTTGCCGGTTTCCGGTGTAATCGCGCACTTTTTCATTGATGAAGTCGAACAATTCCTGCACTGTTACCACCTTGTCTTTGTTCACATCAGCTTCGCCTTTGAGGCCGCGAATCAGGAAGTGACTGAAAACACCCTGGCGCAAGCCCGCCGATTCGAGCGAGGTCTCTTCGGCTTTGCTCGACATGAGTAGTGCGGTTCCGCTCACAGATTTTGCAAGTGTGGAATAAAATTTTACCAACTCCGGTTCCGGCTCAGCAGAGCGCATGGCAATGAGGCTGCCTGAGTGGCAAGCGTCGGCGAGGCAGAGCTTGAAACGGGCTTTGCTTTTGTTGAACGCAGCAGCGATTTCTTCGTGCGCGATTTTGTTGTTGTACCCGTCAAAATCTATGGGTAGGAAAGAGCCATTGAGGCCGTGTCCGGAGAAATAGAAAATAATAAGGTCATTGGGCCCGGCCATCCCAAACAGCTCGCTCATATTAGCGAGTACGTTTTCGCGGGTTGCTTCCTCGTCAATCAGCACGCGCACCTGTTCGTCGGGCAATGCGCCCCCTTCCAGGCTTTTGAGAAAAGCGTAGAAACGATAAGCGTCATCGTCGGTATAGCGCAGTACGGGCATGTGATCATAAGAAGCCACGCCGACCACCAAAGCCCAGACTTTCGATTGTGGTATGTTCACAGGCGGTGGCATTGGTTTTTCAGCAACCGCAACGGTCTCGTAATCAGCAGGTTGGTCTTTGCCTACATATTCACCTTCACGCCAGTAGCCGTCCACAATGGTACCATCCCGAATGCTCAAAACGCCCTGGCCAAAGAACGCGCCGGCCTGCCATTCGCCCACATATCGTTCGCCGTTGGCATAATCGCAAATGCCGTAGCCATGTGGCATACCATTTGAAAAAGTGCCCACATATTTGGCCGCACCTTCTTTGTAAACATAAGTGCCTCTGCCGCTTTCGCAGTCGCCTGACACACAGCCGACTTTGCCGCTTTGCACAAGGCTGTGACCCAAAAACTCGCCTTGTTTCCATTCGCCTATTTCTTCTGCGCCAGACTCTTTCACAAAACGGGTGCCTTCCCCATCGGGGTAATTCTCTTTGAAATTGCCGACATATTTGTCGCCGTTGGAGAAATAAAAAGTGCCCTCGCCGTCAAATTTTCCGTTAAAAAAAGTGCCCTCATATTTGCTGCCGTCGGGGTACGCGAAAATGCCTTGGCTGCTTTGACAATCGCCTGAAAGACAGCCCGATTGGATATTGGTGCCGTCGTCGGCACGTTCTTCTTTTTTCTTGGCAATATATTCGGCCAGCACCGTGCCGTTCTCGTCCACGGGTTTGCCTTTGAGCCAAAGACCCGTACGCATGGTTCCATCGGCGTAGGTTTTTGTGCCTTTGCCTTCTGGATAGCGGTTTTGCCATTCGCCGCTGTATTTGCTTTTGTTGGTATAGTAGCACACCCCCAGCCCGTGGATTTCGCCGTTTTTGAAATCTCCCATGTATTTGGCCCCGGAAGGGAAAATGAAGGTGCCGCGCCCGTTTTTGCAATCGCCCGAAACGCATTGGGCGTCAAGGTTTTGGAAGGTAAAAAGGCTGAAAAAAAGGAGAGGAAGAATGCGTTGGAACATGGTTGGGCGCATCGTGGGTTTTGATTTTAAACACTAAGGAACTAAGGGCGACTCGCAAGAGCCAGATCAAGAGATTACTAAAGGTGTATGTGAATGCGCGTATTAACTTTGGAGTGGGGGTTTTATTGTTTTTGGAGTCGTGGCAGGTGGGAATGTCCAATGTCCAACAAGGAATTTCCAATGTCCAAGTAGGCTTCGAGCTTGGCAACTTATTTTGACTTTAACCACTTGAACAACGCTCAATCTTATGAGTATATTTACTTGGACATTGGACATTCCTTGTTGGACATTGGACATTGGATATTCTCTCTCACCACCCCACCACCACCTTCTCCGCCCTGCTCCTACCCTGCCCTTGCAGATACACCCAGTAAACACCCGGCGATTCAATGCGAACATCCAGGTTGCTCGCACCGGGCACGGGGTGGTGCTGACGAAGAATCCGGCCATGTACATCACAGATATTAACCTGTTCCACGTCCATGCCATCCCAACGAAGTGAAATGGGGTCGTTCGCACGAGCAGGATTGGGGAAGACCTCGAAATCTTGCACGGTGGACGAGTATTCTTCCACAGCAGTGAAAGGAGCGCAGGTTTCATAGGGCTGCTGCTCGCATACCATATCTTGTACGAGTATAAAATTCGAGGCATCTGCCAAGTTGTTCACCACTACGCCGCCTACGCCGAGCGTTCCTGGCGCGTCATCGAGGTCAAATGCGGGATTAAAAAGTGAAGTAAAACCCGTATAGTCATTGAATGAGCAACTTACTTTAAAATCTGCATCGAGGTTGATCAATAGTGGGTCGAAGCGGTTGCCATTGCCACCATAGCCCGTCCAGTTTGTGAAACCAGCAATAAGGAAACTGCTTTCCTGTGGGTGACGAACGATGCGTGGGTAGTGCGAACTGCCTAGGTTATAGGTTTTGAGGTTTACCAATGATCCCGTTGGGGTAAGCGTGAGCAACGCGTACTTATTGCCCACAAAACCAATGGTTGGGAAAGAACTCGTGGCGCACATGATGGCAAAATCGCCGTTCGGTTTTTCGACTGCTCCACTTGCGTTTTCAAACAAATCTGGCCCACCGCCAGTCACTACGCGCGACCATTGCACCTCGCCATCCGCATCGGTTTTGATGATGAGAAAGTCGCCGTAGCCCTGAAAATTAGGCTGTAAATTGGTGGAAGAGCCTGTCACCAGCAGCCCGCCGTCAGCGGTGGACAAAACACCGTAAGCATGATTGGCTTGAGGGGCCGTGCCTTCGCCAAATACCTTGTTCCACAACACAGTACCGTTTTTGTCCATCTTCAAAAGGTTGGCGTAAAAAGTGCCACCTGTGTGAATGTATGACCCAGCGGCCGCGAGACTTTGGTCGGACAATTCAATAATATCAAAACACCGATCCACTTTTTGGGGGTTGCCCACTGTGCGCGTCCAGAGGATATTTCCCGCGGGGCTGACTTTCATAAAATACTGGTCGGTGTAGTTGTTGTTTGTACCAGCGTCTGTGCCCCAGGAGCCTGTTTGTCCGGCTATCACGATGTTGCCGTCTGAGGCAATGATAGCGGATTGTGCCACGTCCTGGTTGTTGGTGCCGCCGCCGATGCGTCGAGTCCAGACCATATTACCCTCGCCATCCACCCGCGCCAAAAAGATGTCATTGCGGGGCGAGGTAAAGTAAAAACCGACGTTCCCCACCAGCACGAAATCTGTTTCTGAAATTTGCAAAACGCGCCCGCTTACATTGTTGGGGGTTTCAGTGGCTTGGTTGAACATTTTGGCCCATTTTACCCGCCCTTGGCAGTCTATTCGGTATAGGTAGGGGTAATAAAACGCACTCCCGACAGGGCTTTCCACAAGTCCTGAACAGACATAGCCCCTGTCTGCAAGGGGCAACACATCCAATTGAAACATGGGGGCGCCTAATTCCGATTCATAGCGCCATTGGAATGAGTGATCGTCTTGGGCGGACAATTGGAAAGTGATGACCAACATCACTGCGGAGAAAATGTAATGCTTGAGCATGATGAAAAGTTGATTTTAGTTAGGCAAAAATAGAATACCTTGGAACTGCAATTGCATAAAATCTCAATCCAGACGGCTGCGGGGACGTAAGACCCGCGCAAGGCAAACGGGTGCGGGGACGTAAGACGACCGCAAGGCAGAAAACAAATCGCTCCGAACGCTGTTTTTGTGACATTACTGTCGCTTTCAGAAGCCTTAACTCTGCCCGTTTGAAACCGGCTCACTTGAAACTTTTAACTTGAAACTTGTTTTCAACAATGCCCACTTGGTTGCTCTATACCCTCATCACATTGGCCGCATACGTCGGCATGGAATTCATGGCTTGGTTCACGCACAAGTTTGTAATGCACGGTTTTCTCTGGAAATGGCACGAAGACCACCACTTGCCGAAACACGAAAAAGAAGGCTTTTTTGAAAAAAATGATCGCTTTTTTTTAGTTTTTGCCATCCCCAGCATGATTTGCTACATGATAGGCGGACTCACGCCCAATTTCTGGGTACTGTTCATCGGAGTGGGAATTTCGCTTTATGGCCTTACCTACTTCCTCATCCACGACGTGTATATCCACCGCCGCTTTAGTTGGTTCAAGCAGTTGGACAGCAAGTACAGCCGTGCCATTCTGCGGGCGCACGGTACGCACCACTCCAGGCGGGATAAAGAGGATGCGGAGTCTTTTGGCTTGCTGGTAGTTAATCCGAAGTTTTTCAAAAAACGGCCTAAACGAGAGGAGGAGACATTAATTCGGAACAACGAGGCGTGACAAGTTTGACCAATTTGGTCAAAGAAGATTTTTCAAATATATTTGATCCGGGTTTCTGGCGAGGTTTTTTACGCCACTTCACCCACACGCAATCTTTCCCACTCTATTTGCATGTCTTCCGCCCTCAAAATCGGTGCTTAGGAAAATGCGCACCATCGCCTGTGCCAATATTTCCGGCACGAAGCGGGCGGGCAAAGCGATTATGTTAGCGTCATTGTGCTGTCGTGCAAGAGAAGCCAATTCCTCCGTCCAGCAAATGGCACATCGGATTTGCTGGTGTTTGTTGGCGGTAATGGCCACACCATTGCCGCTGCCGCAAAGTACGATGCCACGCTCTGCCCGGCCGCTTTCCACCGCCTCGGCTACTGGGTGCGCGAAGTCGGGGTAATCCACCGAATCAAGCGAGTGGGTACCAAAATCGAGCACCATGTGCCCTTGTGATTGCAACATCGAAATGATGCCTTCTTTGTACGGGAAACCCGCGTGGTCGCAGCCGATTGCTATTTTCATGTTTGATGTTTGTGTGTTCAATAAAAAATCAAAGAATCGTCGCTTTTGCTGCTTCCAGCATTGCGCGACATTCCACCAGATTCGGGCCTTGAGCATAAACTCTCAATACCGGCTCCGTACCAGATGCCCGGATCATTACCCATTTTTCGTCGCCAAACACAAATTTCCAACCATCGAGGTCTTCGACGTTCTTGATTTTGTACGGGCCAAAGGCGGTGTAAGCGCGGTCTTTGCACTTTTTGATCACATGCTGTTTTTGAGCCTCGGTTATATGGAGGTCGTCGCGGTCGAAGGCGAAGGCCCCGACTTCAGCGTAAACTTCTTGTACCAATCCTTTCAACGTTTTGCCTGTGCGAGCCATGAACTCAAACACCATCAAGCCAATCCATACGCCATCACGCTCCGGGATATGGCCTTTCACCGCTAGACCGCCAGATTCTTCGCCGCCCACCAGCACGTCTTCATTGATCATGATTTCGGCGATGTATTTGAAGCCGACCTTCGTAATTTCGTAGGGCAGGCCGTATTTCTCGGCCATTTTTTTCAATTTATCGGTCACAGAAAATGTGAACACGACTTTGCCGCTCAAGCCCTTGTATTTGTGGAGATACAACAAGAGAAGGAGCAGGATGTGGTGGCTATCCACAAAATTTCCATCCTCGTCGTATAGCCCGATACGGTCGGCATCGCCGTCGTTGGCAAGTCCGGCAACGATTTTTGGATTCTTTTTGATGGTCTCGCTAAGCAGCGTCAGGTTGCGGTGGATAGGCTCGGGGGCTTGGCCGTGCATGCCCGGGTTGTCGTCGCAGTGGAGGAAAACACAACCCGGGAGCAGTTTTTTCACGGCATTTTGGCCTGCGCCGTACATCGCATCGTAAGCAATTTTTCCTGCGGACGTTTTGATGAGTTTCAGGTCAAAATGCTTGCGGGCGTGTTTCAAATAAATGCTTTCGAGGTCGGCTTCTTTGAGCAAATTCTTATCACGCAAATCGCTGAGCGAGGGGAGTTCTTTCAAGGAACAAACCTCTGGAATGAGTGCCTCCACTTCAGCCACATCTGAGGGGATCGAAGGGCCGCCAAAGCTTGATTTTAGTTTATAGCCGTTGTAAGCGGGCGGATTGTGGCTGGCGGTGATAACAATGCCAAGGTTTGCCTTTAGTTTCACCACCCCGAGCGACACCATGGGCGTACTGACAAAACCCGTGCTGGCAATGTGGCACTGGATACCGTAAGCCCCCAACACCCGCGCCGTGGTGCTGGCAAAAAGCAGCCCCCCAAAACGACAATCGTGGCCGATGACGGCGCGTTTCATCTTGTGTTTCTTCATGAAAAGAGCCGTGGCTTCGGCCACGCGCATCACATTCTCCACGGTGTACTCGTCAGCGATGATGGCTCGCCAGCCGTCGGTACCGAATTTGATTGGAATTGCCATTAACTGTTGATTTGTGTAGATGTTGATTTTTTACCCGCCGAAGCCTTGGCGAAGGTGGGTGATTTGACTTCAAGGGCAAAAGTATTTGAAAAGGCGAGTAGGTTTGCGGCTCTTTCCAAACATTTCTTTCAAAAAAAAGTGTTGGGTCGAATCACCCTCCTTCGCAAAGGCTTCGGCGGGTAAAAACCAACAACTACTCAAATCCACAAACCTTGACCGACAATTATCGCCACAAAGGACTGCGCAAACGCATGGTTGATGCGCTCCGCAGAAGGGGCATCACCGACGAGGCTGTACTGGCTGCTATGGCTGCCGTGCCACGCCATTTTTTTCTGGATAAGGACTTCGAGGAACATGCTTACGAGGACAAACCTTTCCCGATTGGCTGCGAACAGACTATTTCACAACCATTTACAGTGGCCTATCAAACGGTGCTTTTGGGCATAAAAAATGGCGACCGTGTATTGGAAATCGGTACAGGCTCCGGGTATCAGGCCGCAATTCTGGCAGCTTTGGGGGCCAAGATTTTTACGGTAGAACGACAGGAGGTACTTTATTTCAACACCAAGAAACTTCTGGATGAATTGGGATTCAAAACTGTGAAGTGTTTTTTCCGCGATGGCTCTAAAGGCCTGGCCGAGAAAGCCCCATTTGATAAAATCATCGTAACCGCAGGCGCGCCTGTGGTGCCTGAGCCGTTGAAGGAACAACTGACAATGGGAGGCATTCTGGTTATTCCTGTAGGGAAATCGGTACAGAAGATGTTGAAAATAAAGCGGATATCAGCCACCGAGTTTCAGGAAGAACGGTTGGATGATTTTCGGTTTGTGCCGTTTTTGGAGGGGGTGAGTAGGAAGTAGTTTTACCCGCCATAGCCTTTTAACCTGCCATAATTTTAACGAAGGAAGGAGCGAAGGCGGGAGGCGGGAGATTGTTCTATGCTTTCGCTTGTTCAAAGGATACGCGGCGGTATATTTCGTGGAGCGGCACATGGCAATCGCCGATGTGCGGCAGGTCCTCTGGCTCGTAATATTCCGTGTCTACCCACTTGCCATTTTCGTTTTCAAGAATTCGGACATGCTGCTCTTTTTGGGATACGAATACGATCTGTTGCAAACCGGGTATTTTTTTATAGCAACGGGTCTTGTTTGTCTTGTCGTTTTGTTCTGTCGAATCCGAGAGGATTTCGATCACCACAGAAGGGTTGAGCGTGGCCTTCATTTTTGCCCTCTATAAACTCGTGCCTACCCTCCGCTTTTAACTCAAAAGCGAAGTAGTCCTCCAAAGAAATGCTGGGAGCAGCCGCAGGCTGTGGCATCGAACGCGCTTTGCTGTCATGGGTGGAATATTTTGGACAAAAATACTTAAAATACGTCATCATCCACTTCGTTTTTCTTCTGAAGATAAGGAATTGGGAAATGGAAAATTCCAAACGAAGTAAGCAAAGCACCCGAAAACGCAACCGTTAACAATACTGGCGGGAGAATTACCGCCGTCAACCAAATGCGGGTGGCATATCCTAGTGATACCGGGAATCGCATTGTGCTTTTTTATTTCGGTTCATTCATCTTCAACAAACTTTCCAGCGCGTCCAAGTGCGCCTTGAATGCTGCTTTTCCTGTAGCCGTAGCGGCATAGGTCGTCTGTGGCCGGCGACCCACGAATTGCTTGCGGTATTCCACGTATTCAGCGGCTTCGAGTGGTTTCATGTGACTGGCAAGATTGCCGTCTGTCAGGTTGAGCAATTCTTTGAGCGTGCCATAGTCCACCCAGTCGTTCACCGCCAGAATGGACATGATGCCCAGTCGGTTGCGGTGGTCAAAAACGGGATTGAGTTGGGTGAGAATATCTTTCATCGGTCATATTTGTAGTACATCCAGCCACCGTAAAGAATGTGTAAAACACCAAAACCAATGGCCCAGAGTTCGAGCCCACGGCCTGGGAAAAACATTCCGGCCAGCCCCAACCCAATTTGCAAAAGACCGAGCGAGCCTACGTCACCAAGGGTGTATTTACTGCCGTTTAGCAGCGCAAGGCCATAAAACACCAAGGTTGCCGGCGCCAAAAAAGCGATCAGATTCCAATACAAGAGGGCTAGACAAAAGACCCCTCCTGTCGCCAGCGGTATGAGTAAGGCCCACAAAAGTCGGCGCGAACTAGCCTCCCAAACGCGCTCCCCACGAAGCCGGGCTTTTCTGGCGGTAAAAAACCAGCCTCCTGTCAAGGCCATCGCCAACACTATTAAGGCTGTCAGCACGAGCGTGGTCTCGTAGCCCAGGCCATTGTTGGAGCTTGTACCTGAACGATTGTACAACAGGTCGGTTACATTGTTTCCGCCCAGATATTGAAGCTCTAGATAGTTGCGCGCGAAAAATGCGCCCACCAGCGCACAGCAACCTGCCCACACCCCGGAAAGCCCGCTCAGGCTCAGGAATCGGGTGCTGCGCTCCATGAGCGAGCGCATTTCGGCGAGGTGTTCGAGATGTTGTTGGGAATCATTCATGTCAAAATACTTTGTTACGCAAAGTTAGAATTGTTTTTTTAATGATGACCATTGAGAAAAATTAATTTTGCGGGAAGTAGACGTTAGATTGTTGGACAATGTCCAATGTCCAATGTCCAACAGTCAATAATGGCAGACACCAATCTAATTTACGGTCACCACCCCGTCACCGAGGCAATCCGCGCTGGCAAAGCGGTGGAAAAAGTATTTTTCCAACAAGGCGAACGGGGAGAAATGGAAAAAGAAATACGGCATCTGACGAAGGAATACGGCATCCCGCTGCAGGTAGTGCCACGCGAAAAACTGAACAAGATGGTGCGCGGCCAACACCAGGGCGTGGTGGCGCACCTAGCATTGGTGGAGTTCCAAAACCTGGAAGACGTGCTGCCTTTTGTGTTCGAGCAAGGCCAAACGCCGCTGTTTGTACTACTTGACGGAGTGACGGACGTGCGGAATTTCGGAGCTATATGTCGTTCGGCAGAATGTGCCGGGGCACATGCGGTCATTGTACCCCAATCAGGCTCAGCGCTTGCCAATGAGGAAGCCATGAAAGCCTCGGCGGGTGCGCTGGCTCGGATGCGGGTGTGTCGGGTACGCAGTCTTTTCAGTACAGTAGAATGGCTGCAGGAGTGTGGCGTTCAAGTAGTTGCAACGGCTTTAAGCGAACGGAGCATCCAACTTTTCAAGGCAGATATGACTGGGCCAACGGCGGTTTTAATGGGTTCGGAAGGCGAAGGCGTTCACCCAAAACTGCTAAAAATGGCCGATAAAGTGGTGAAAATCCCGCAAGCCACGGACTTTGATTCTTACAATGTGAGTGTGGCGGCAGGTATTGTGTTGTACGAGGTGTTGCGGCAACGAATGCGCTCAAAATGATTTCTGGGATGTAAAATATATACCTAATTCATTTTCGAACGTTCCAATCTTGGATTTGCACCTACATTCGTTCTGATTATTTCACTAAGTTAACTTTATACATTCATGAAACGCATCCTGCTATTTGCCACCATTACCCTTGTATCTTTAGTTTTCAGTTGCAAAAAAGACGCAAAGCCTGAGGACCCCAAGCCTGAAGAACTCATCATCGGAAGATGGAAGGCCTCTAAAGCTTTTGTTGGCACAACTGACGTCTTGATACCCACAAGCACCATCGTAAACGAGCTTGAAATCGAATTCACAGCGGGCAAAACCATAGTCTTTCACCGTAAAAGCACCATTCTCACCACCAATCCGCCTGGAGTATCCCAATCCACCTTGAATGGGGTTTATTCCTTGAACGGTGATATAATTACCATCACCGTAACATCTGGTCCCGATACACGTACGGTCACTGGCCCTGTGGATATCACCGAAACCCACTTTCTATTCACCGCAACCAGTGGCGATACAACTGATTTCTACTCCTTGATAGAGGCTGATAAACTTTGAAGAGGATTTGCAAACTTGTGAGACAGCCTCTACAAAAGCGGTCTTTCAAGTTCGCCCGCTGGTTTGGCAGGGGGATCTTCTGTTGACCTTTCGGCATTTTCAGGGTTTGTCTGGGCATCCGCATTATCCTGCTCCGTGTTTTCATCAGAAATTTCTGCCCTTGCCAATGTCACATCATTTTCTGGCAGGCTATCAATCTCTGCCAAAATATCTGCGTGTGGTTCAGGTTTTTGTTCCACAAAGCCATCGCGGAAAAACCTGCGTTGGAACAGCAAAATGCTTAGCACGCCCGAGGTGATTGCAGCATCGGCTACATTGAAAATTGGGCTGAAAAACAACCAGGTATCGCCACCCAACCATTCCGGCATTTCGAAATACTTCATCGGAAAATAGAGCATGTCCACCACTTTTCCGTGCATGAACCCGCCCATTGGGAGTTCGTTGGCGTGGCCGTAACCTGTGCCCCAAGGCACCAATTCAGCCATATGGTGTGTGGAATCAGAAAAAATCATCGCGTAAAAAGTACTGTCAATGATATTCCCCAATGCCCCGGCCGTGATCAGCGCAATGCTAATTATGAAACCTGTAGGCGCCTTAGCCTCCAACAGCAGGCGCGTGTACCAAACAAGGCCTACAACCATCAGAATGCGGAAAAGGCTGAGCAGCAGTTTGCCGTATTCCCAGCCAAAAGTGATGCCGAAAGCCATGCCTTCGTTCTCCACGAAATGCAGGCGCGCCCATTCTTGGCCGAACATCAGCATGTCTTCGTTGTACTCGAAATTGGTTTTAATGTAAAATTTCGAGGCCTGGTCAATGAGCAGCACAACCAGAACAATCAGTGCCGCCAGATATCCTTTTTTCAAGGTGGGTGTAAGTTTTTGCGTGAAAAAGTCGGCAAAGAAACGGATACTCGGCGAAAAAGATGCGCTTATTTCCCTTCGATAGGTATTGGCGTATCGTCTTTTCGTTCCTTTAGAGAACGACCGGCCTCCCGCAGCATTTTGTCAATGAGCCATTCCAATTGTCCGTTCACGCTGCGGAATTCGTCGGCAGCCCACTTCTCGAGTGCGGCGTAGGTATCTTCGTTTATGCGAAGTACGAATGATTTTTTTGCTGCCATTTTATGTTTGGGAATGTATTGGCAGGGTGGCTTGAGAAGCAGTTTTTTATGCAAAAACTGCTTCTCAAGCCACCCTGCAAATACATTTACGGTTTAAAGTTAAAACAGATCGTAATCCTGCTCTTGTAAATGGGAAAATTTAGGAAGGGTGGTTCTTGAGATTTTTGGAAAAAATCCAAGAACCACCTCCCTAAATTTTCCCATTCCCCTGTCACTCACTGATGTAGCGTCCCTGTATTTAGCACTGGCTGAGCATTCCGGTCGCCACAAAGCACGACCAACAAATTGCTAACCATCGCAGCTTTTTTCTCTTCATCGAGATTGATGATTTTTTTGTGCGAGAGCTGCTCAAGCGCCATTTCGACCATGCCAACCGCGCCTTCCACAATTTTGCTTCGAGCCGCTACGATGGCCGTTGCCTGCTGGCGCTGAAGCATGGCCTGGGCAATTTCAGTCGCATAGGCCAAGTTGTTGATCCGTGCTTCGATGATTTCGATGCCGGCGATTTGGAGCCGCTCGCTTATTTCGTGGGCGAGTTGGTGGTTTACCTCATCGAAACTGGAGCGCAGCGTGATCGTGGCAGTTTCATCCTCCCAGTTATCGTAATTGTACATCCCGGCGAGCTTGCGCAAGGCGGTTTCACTCTGGATTTTCACAAAAACCGCATAGTCTTCCACCGCAAAAGCGGCCTTAAAAGTGTCACGCACTCGATACGTCACCACACCACCAATCATAATGGGATTGCCTTGTTTGTCGTTCACTTTGATGGACGGAACATCCAATGTATCGGCCCGGAGCGTCACTTTCTTTTTGGTGTAAAACGGGTTGGTATAAAAGAACCCGCTCTCTTTGACGCTGCCGATGTAGGTGCCAAAGAGGGTCATTACCCGGCTGCTGTTAGGTTCTACGGCGATAAAACCCGGAGCGATGAACAGGAAGGCAATGACCAAAGACACCGCACCCAGCGGAAATTGCTTCATGGCTAAGAAATAAATGCCTGCCGCTACTAACAAGATGAGTAACAGCAACATAGCCCAGCCAGAAGTTGGTTTGATAGTTTTTTCCATAACGCAAATTGATTTTGATATGATATTGATTTGATAGCAAATGTAATCATATCGAATTGACACTTGCAAGGGTTTGGGGCTGGAAGGGTGGAATTTAACGACGAAAGGAGGATTCTTCTATACTTCCAGCAGACTTCAGCAGAAATTTAGCAGTGCCCCGCCCAAAAAACCAAACGGCACAAGGACTTTTCCTTGCGCCGTTGGCATTCTTCCTACCGTAAAAAACACTTAAACGAAGCGACTTTGAGGGTGTTTTGTCTGTTGTCTGCCCTTTTTTTTCGCTTATTGTATTATTTTTTAGTCTTTAAGACGGTACAAATGTCATATATGCACTCGAAACCACCACTCATATTTGTTAATTAAATTAAAGATTTCGCCAACGGCTGACGATTGCGGTTTCTTACCTTGCGGGCAAATAAGGAACGCGGACGGAATAAGGTAACAGTTCTGGCGGCCTTGTTTTGGCCCTGTCTTCGTTGCTCGTTGGTTGTTTAGCCCCACTAAATTCCCTCCTCGCGCCTTGACAGAACCAAAAACGGCTCCCCAGAACTATTACCTTATTCCGTCCGCGTTCCTAAGACGAAACCACTTTATGACATCACGATTTTGGGCACTTTTGTTTTTCTCCCCACTTTTTGCCTATTGCCAACCCTCCCCCAACCCATTCAACCTCATCCCTTTGCCTCAAAGCGTGGAGCCTAGGAAAGGGGTTTTCATGCTTAAAAAAGACACCCGGATTTATACACCAGAAGGCCAACCAGAATGGCAACTTCCTGCCCAGTATTTCATGGCGATGACCGCCACCAGCACAGGCTACCGATTGGTAAGCCAACCAATGAAAAAATTCAAGGAAGCAAAGGGCAACTCGATCTATTTCCTTCCAGATGCCAGCATTGTATCCAATGAGGGATATGTTTTGGAAGTCAAATCCAACGCGGTTGTTATTCGCGCCAAAACGGCTGCCGGAGCGTTTTATGCGGTACAAACGCTCCGACAACTGATGCCCCCAGAATTCGGCGGCACACACAGTTATGGAAGCATAAAATGGGTAGCTCCGAATTGCCTCATCCAAGATGCCCCGCGATTCGCCTACCGAGGAATGCACCTGGACGTTGGTCGCCACTTTTTCCAGCCAGTTTTTGTCAAAAAATACATTGACATGCTGGCCATGCACAAATTCAATACCTTCCACTGGCACCTTACAGAAGATCAGGGCTGGCGCATTGAGATCAAAAAATACCCTGAACTCCAGCGCACCGCTTCCTGCCGAAAAGAAACACTCCTGGGCCATTACAACGATATGCCGCACCAGTTCGACGGAAAAAAATACTGCGGTTTTTACACCCAGCGGGAAATCAAAGACATTGTGGAATACGCTAAAAAGCGTTTCATCACCATCATCCCCGAAATCGAAATGCCGGGCCACTCGATGGCCGCACTCTCTGCTTATCCCGAACTTGGCTGCACTGGAGGGCCATACGAGGCAGCCACAAAATGGGGCATTTTTGACGATGTTTTTTGTGCTGGCAATGACCAAACTTTTGCCTTCCTCGATGATGTGGTGGCGGAAGTATGTGAGTTGTTCCCTGGCAGCTACATACATATCGGAGGTGACGAATGTCCCAAAACACGCTGGGAAGCATGTCCAAAGTGTCAAAAACGCATGAAGGACGAGGGCCTGAAGGACGGCCACGAACTTCAGAGTTATTTCATCCGCCGCATGGAGAAAACACTCGCACTCCATAATCGAAAAATCATTGGCTGGGATGAGATACTGGAAGGGGGATTTACAGGCCTTAGCCTTCCTGCCCGCCAAGGCTCGGCTGGCGGGGGCGAAGGCGTATTGGCCTCTACCGCTACCGTGATGAGTTGGCGTGGTATGCAAGGCGGCATTGCAGCAGCCCGCGCTGGGCACGATGCCATCATGACGCCCGGCACGCACTGCTATTTCGATCATTATCAGAGCGACCCGGCTACTGAGCCAACGGCCATTGGCGGACTCACCACGCTCGAAAAAGCATACAGCTACGAGCCTGTACCAGAAGAACTTTCGCCCGAAGAAGCCAAACACATCCTTGGTGCACAAGGCAATGTGTGGACCGAATACATGTCAAAGCCCGAACAGGTAGAGTACATGGCTTTCCCACGTGCCTGTGCGCTGGCAGAGGTGGTATGGTCGCCCAAAACAAAGCGCAGTTGGACTGATTTTGTGAAGCGCATTCAGCCGCACATGAATCGGCTCGAAGCAGCCAGCATTAAGTTCTCCCGGAGTTTTTATGACGTAATCGCTTCATTTTCAAATAATAAAGTAACGCTAAAAGTCAACGACCCGGCGCTTGAAATCCGCTATACTACGGATGGGAAACCGCCTTCGCTCAATGCGCCCAAATACGTATCGCCCATTCCGATCACGAAAACTACCACCTTGAGGGCGGGTGTTTTTGGCAAATCAAAACCCCTCGGGAAAGCGATGTCCGTGCAATACACGATCCACAAAGCAATCGGCAAAACCTACACCTTACCGCGCAAACCCGACCAATATACCGGCGGTGACGAGTATGGTTTGACCAATGGCGTAACGGGTGGTATCAAGACCTGGAACAACTGGGTAGGCCTCGTAAACCACGATATTGACCCGGTAATTGATTTTGGGCAAGCCACCGCATTTGGGAAAGTTTCGTTCAATTTTGTGAACGCCAAAGCGTCCTGGATTTGGCCCCCAAAAGGCGCAGAAGTGTACATTTCGGACGACGGTATAAACTTTAAACTCTTGATTTCCAAAACAATAGATGCCGATGCACTCAATGGCGCGACGGTTGAAAACGTGGTACTCGAAACACCCAATGCAAAAGGACGCTACCTCAAATTCGTGGCAAAAACCTACGGAGTCATCCCCAAGGACGAGCCTGGCGCCACCAACGGAGCCTGGCTTTTTGTGGATGAGCTGGTGGTGGAGTAAATATAAACAAACCGCAAAATTTAAAACCGCAAAATGTAAAACCGCAAAACCAAACGAAGGCAACCCGCAAAAAATCATCTGTTTGAAACAGGCACTTATTCTTGATTTTACATTTTGCGGTTTTCCTGTTTTGCGGTTTTACATTTAATAAAATGGACACACTCGAACAACCCTATCCCCCCACCAAGAACAACCCGCGCACGATCAATGCCTGGGCTATTTTTGATTGGGCCAATTCGGCCTACGCGCTGGTCATTACGGTCGCTATTTTTCCGGGTTATTTTCTTGCCATAACGGGTGACGGGGTGAAGGAAACCATTGATTATGTGCAGATTGGAGGAATCCGACTGACCAATTCCTCGCTTTTTGCCTATTCCATCTCGCTCGCCTATCTCATCATTGCGGCCATTTCGCCCATCCTCTCGGGCATCGCCGACTATGGGGGAAAACGGATCGCGTTCTTGCGTTTTTTTTCGCTGATGGGAGCGTTGGCGTGTATGTCCATGTGGTTTTTTACGGATATGGGCACGCTTTGGGTTGGGGTGATAGGGTTTATTCTGGCAACGATTGGTTTTGCCGGCGGCATCGTTTTTTACAACTCGTTCTTGCCCATTATCGCCACAGAAGACCGCTACGACGACGTGAGCGCCAAGGGGTTCAGTTATGGTTTTATCGGGAGCGTCATTTTGCTGTTGGTCAACTTAGTAGTGATAAGCAATTACAAATGGTTTGGCTTTGAAGCCAAAGGGCTTGCGGTGCCGACGGCTTTTGTCATGGTGGGACTGTGGTGGCTGGGGTTTTCTCAAATTCCTTTTCGTCGCTTGCCCCAGGACACGCGTACAAAACTCCGTGGAAACCTGCTTGGAAAAGGCTATCAAGAACTCAAAAAGGCTTGGAGCAATCTTCAAAGCAACCCCAATGCCCGGCGCTTTCTCGGAGCGTTTTTTTGTTACAATGCAGGCGTACAAGCGGTACTGTTTCTCGCCGCCACCTTTGCCGATGTGGTGCTGGGTTTTGACGCGACAAAACTCATATACTTGGTACTAATTCTGCAAATCGTAGCCATTGGTGGCGCTTGGGCTTCGGCAAAACTCTCAGGCAGAAAAGGCAACAAGTTTTCCATCATGGTCATGCTCATCATCTGGACCGTGGTTTGCATCACCGGATATTATGTGCAAACGGGCCTTGATTTTTACCTCCTGGCCGCTGCGGTCGGTCTTGTTATGGGCGGAATACAATCGCTATCAAGAGCAACTTATGCCAAACTGCTCCCCGAAAACACCCCCGACACGGCTTCCTATTTCAGTTTTTACGATGTGATGGACAAGGTTTCCACCGTAGTAGGCACTTTCACCTTCGGCTTCGTTCAGCAGATCACCGGCGATATGCGCGACAGCGTACGGGCTTTGGCGGTGTTTTTTGTGATCAGTTTGATTCTTTTTTCCGCTGTAAAAATCAAGCGTATGGGTTCCGTGCGTTGAAAATTTTATCTGGAAAAGGGAAGATCATTTTGGCGGTAGAAATAAAGCTCAGCGACCGGCCACAACTTAGAAGGGGAACCACGGTCGCCCTGCAAGATTTGGGCAACCCGCCTTTACTCATTGTTACGCCCAACGCAGAGCCAAGTCAATTGAACCGAAAACATGGGTTTGTGGCATCAAAGCCCTCCCTGAACATATAAAACAATGGCTGGCTTGACCCTAGCATCATGAACTTCTCCCGCCTCTTCGAAATTCTTGAATACCAGCAACTTCGCTACCCCCAAAAAGTGGCAGCAGCAGGCCGTCGTGATGGCGAGTGGCACACCTGGACGACTGCCGGACTTCTTGCCGAACGTGATCAGGTAAGCGCAGGCCTAATTCACATAGGTCTGCATCCCGGCGATTGTGTGGGCATCTTTGCACATAGCGGCAGCCCGGAGTGGATCATTGCCGACGCTGCGATGTTGCAGGTCGGTATCATCCCTGTGCCGATCCATGCTACGGCTCGTTTGGATGAAATTGCGCACATTGCCCAAGACGCGAAACTCCGCGCCTGTTTTGTAAGCAATGAAGAAATGCTGGAAAGAATTGAATCTGCCGGGGTGAAGCTGGAGTTGGTTTTTTCCTTCGTATCCCGGAACTCCGTTCCGGGTGTCCCAGAACAGCGTTCTAATAATGTATCCCGGAACCCCGTTCCGGGTGTCCCAGAACAGCGTTCGGGGATACATTATTGGAACGATCTCGCTTGTTTGCCCGACGAACTCCTTGCCGGCAAAATCCAATACTACCGCGATGGCATTCGCGAAGACGATCTCGCCACCCTGCTTTACACCTCGGGTACCACTGGCCTTCCCAAAGGCGTGATGCTCAGCCACCGCAACATCGTTAGCAATGTCAAGTCCGTGTTGGCCATCGTTCCTGTTGGCCCCGACACAGTGACCGTGAGTTTCCTGCCCATGAGCCATATTCTGGAGCGAATGGTTTGCTTCACCTACCAGGCTGCCGGAACTCCCATTTGGTTTGCTGATAGCATGGAACGTTTGCCCAAAACCTTGCAGGAAGTGCGCCCTCACTTTATCACCGCTGTGCCCCGGGTGCTCGAACGTATGCACGAACGGCTCCTGGACGAGCGCAACAGAAGCGGGCGCTTGAAAAAGAAAATCCTCGATTGGGCCATTGCGCTCGGCGAGCGATTCCCTTACGCGGGTGGTCAGGCCATGCCACTTGATTACCGCCTCAAACGGTGGCTGGCTGATCTGCTCGTTTTCAGGCATTGGCGCAAGCGTATGGGCGGTCGTATCCGCTATATCGCGGTGGGGGCAGCGGCTATGCAGCCGAGACTTGGCAGGCTTTTTTCAGCAGCGCGGATTGATGTTCGTGAGGGATATGGTCTTACGGAAACAAGCCCGGTCATCGCTTTCAACCGCTTCGAGCCGGGCGGGGTGCATTTTGGCACGGTGGGTATTCCGGCGCCTGGCGTGGAAGTACGCATTGGCGAGGAGCGCGACGAGGAAGGCAATGGCGAGGTGGAAGTGCGCGGCCCGAACGTGACGAGCGGTTACCTGCATTTGCCGGAGGAATCCGCAGAGCGATATACGTCCGATGGCTGGTTTCGCACAGGGGATTTGGGGCGGTTTGAGTACAAGCGTTTTTTGAAAATAACGGGCAGGAAAAGCGAGGTTTTTAAAACTACAACGGGCAAATTTGTCGCCCCGGCCTTTGTCGAACAACAATTGGTAGGCTCGCCTTATATCAGCCAAGCCCTGGTGCTCGGACTAAACCGCGCTTTTGTAGGCGCACTCATTGTCCCTGATTTTCACCAATTGGAAGTGTGGTGCAAGGAAAACAAGGTTCACTGGACCTCTCCGCAGTTCATGGTTTTGAACCCAAAAGTGGAAAAGTTTTTCCGCCAGGAAATAGAAAAAATTAATGAAGACCGACTCGGCACGATTGAAAAAGTCCGGGCTTTTCACCTGCTTTTCGAGCCTTGGACGCCGGAGAACGGCTTGCTTACTCCGACGTTGAAAGTTCGCCGGGAAATATTAATGAAGCAGTTTTCAGGGGATATTGAAAAGATGTTCCGTTAGCTTGTTTATCTTACCATACTCAAAAACGCTCCGCCCAGCCAGTGGGAATCCGCCTTAACTATTGTGTCAAGCGTCTGATTTGCCTTGTGTGAAAACTTGCGAATGTCGCGCACTACAGAACAGAAGTGCTCAGAATTTGGGCAATTTTCTTCCACGGCGGCCAATTCGTCCAGCACCCGCAGCACTGGTTCGAGTTCGCGCTTTTTTCGGTTAATGATGATTTGGCGGATCACTTTCCAAAGGTCTTTTTCAGCAAAATACACCTCCTTCCGTTTGCCGGGCGGGGTCTGTTTAAAGACCAGTTCCCATTCCAAAAGTGCGCGTAGGTTCATGCTCACATTGCCCGTGGAGATATCGAGTTCTTCCTTCACTTGGTCTGCATTGAGTGGTTCGGGAGAAATGAGCAGCAGCGCGTGTACCTGTGCCATGGCCGGGGTAATCCCCCATCCACTCGCCATCTTGCCCCAAGTCTCGATAAATCTTTGTTTGCCTTCTCGAATGTCCATACTGTTGAAAGTTTGATTCCTGGAAACTGCTACAATGCTTATTAGACCTATATTGTTTTCAAAGATGACTGAAAGATGCTAGCATAATGTCGCCGCGATGCGGCTTTTCTGAAACCTATCCTGGGAGTGTTCAAAACTCACATGAATTAGCAAAAAAACCTCTGCACCTCTCACATCTCTCACACCTCTCACACCTCTCACGTCTCTCACATCTCTCACATCTTCCTACCTTCGCCCTTCGAATGCGCTATTTTCTCACCCTCTCTTATCGCGGCACACATTACGCTGGTTGGCAGGTACAGCCCAATGCGCCTTCGGTGCAAGCCACTTTGGAGGCTGCGTTGAGCACTATTTTGCGTGATAAAATAGACATCACAGGTTGTGGCCGCACGGATGCGGGCGTGCATGCACGATACTATGTGGCACATTTTAGCAGCGAAGAAATCCTGCCGCCAACGTTTTTAAATAGCCTCAACAGCCTCTTGCCGAACGACGTGGCGGTCCATGAAATCAGAACAGTATCGCCTGAATCCCATGCCCGCTTCGATGCTTACGAGCGTAGTTATGAATACATTGTGTCGCTGCGTAAAGACCCTTTTTCCACAGAAACAGCCTGGCATTATCCGCTTTACACACGCCTCGATTTTCTGAAAATGCAGGAAGTCGCAGCCTTGTTGCCGAATTATTCGGCTTTTTTCCCTTTTTGCAAAACCGACAGCGGCTTGGAACAATACACTTGTGCATTAAAGACCGCATTCTGGCAAAAACGCCCTGAAGACCATCAGTGGGTTTTCCATATCACGGCAAACCGTTTTTTGCGGGGAATGGTGCGGCTTATTGTGGGAGCCTGTGTGCAAGTTGGCCGGGGTCAATTGCAGGTAGCGGATGTAAAAACGGCTTTGGACGAACAAAAACCTCTGAAAAAGAGCCTGAGTGCGCCACCGCAGGGTTTGTTTTTGACAGGTGTGAAATACCCATTTTAAGAAGTTGTTTGAGTCATTCCTGTTGCGCCAAAAAGGCATCTTTTTGACTGTAACGGAATAACTCAAACAACTTCTAACTTTGCCCCATGACCTTCTCCTCCAAACTCATCGAAAAAGCCGTCGAAGCGTTCGCCAGTCTGCCTGGTATCGGACGAAAAACGGCCTTGAGGCTCGTGTTGCACATGCTCAAGCAAGACAAGTCGGCTACCGATCAATTTGCCGGAGCACTTACAGCCATGCGCGAGGGCATTCGCGAATGCCGCCAATGCCACAACCTTTCCGACGACGAATTGTGCCAAATCTGCACAGACCCGCGCCGCGACCGCACGCTGGTATGTGTAGTAGAAAACATCCGCGACCTAATGGCGATTGAAGACACCAGCCAGTTTCGTGGCCTGTATCATGTGTTGGGCGGCATCATATCGCCCATCGAGGGTATTGGCCCATCTGAGCTGAACATTGAATCGCTGGAAGCCCGTGCAAAACAAGGCGAAATAAGGGAAGCCATTATGGCCATCAGCCCAACGATTGAGGGGGAAACAACCATTTTTTACATTTCCAAAAAGCTGCAGCCCTTGGGGGTCCAAGTGAGTGCCATTGCGCGTGGGGTATCGTTTGGCGGAGATCTGGAATATGCCGACGAGCTCACTTTGGGGCGCAGCATTGTGACGCGAACGCCTTATTCGGGGCGTTAGACATTCGACCGTTGGACTTTAGGCACTGGACGGTTGGACATTAGGCATAGGACGTTCGACATTGTCTTAAGTCCAGCAGTCCAAAGTCACAAATCATTTTGCGCTATCAAATTGTACTTTTGCGCGCCGATTTTTCCTACAGCCGATTTTTCGACTTTGTACAGGAAGCGTGTTTCGTGAAGCGAATTACTGCGCTTCTATTTCAAACTTAACAAAGTATAGAGTCCGAAGTCCAAATAGTCCAACGTCTTTAATATGAAGCAATCCACCATTCAAACACCTGTCTCAATTAGCGGGGTGGGCCTGCACACGGGCCGGAACGTAACGCTGACTTTTAAACCCGCCGATGCCAACCATGGCTTCCGCTTCCAACGTATAGATCTGCCAGAGCAACCCATCATTTCGGCTGATGTGAAACTCGTCTATTCCACCAACCGGGGCACAACGCTCAAAAGCGGCGAAGCGCAGGTTTCCACAGTCGAGCACGTACTCTCCGCACTCATGGGCTTGGGCTACGACAATGTGCTGCTTGAAATAGACGGCCCAGAGATGCCGATCATGAACGGCACTTCGATGCCTTTCGTGGAAGCCTTACAAAAAGCAGGGCGGCAGGAAATGGCCGTCGAACGTGAGTATTTTGAAATTACGGAGCCGATTTCCTATAAAGATGAAGTGACCGGGACGGAATTGCTGGCCCTGCCTGCCGACCATTTTGAAGTGACGGCAATGATTGACTTTAACTCCAAAGTACTTGGGCCACAGTTTGCAGCATTGCATGATCTGGCCGATTATGCTTCCGAAATAGCGCCCTGCCGCACCTTTGTCTTTTTGCACGAATTGGAGAAACTACTTGACCTCGGATTGGTAAAAGGAGGTGATTTGGATAATGCAATCGTCATCGCCGACCGAAAGATGGATCAAGATGAGTTGGACAATTTGGCAAGAAAAATGGGCAAGCCCAGTATCAAAGTGGAAACAGAAGGGGTGCTGAACACGGTGAAACTCCATTTTCCAAACGAGCCGGCCCGGCACAAACTTTTGGACGTTATCGGCGATTTGGCATTGATCGGCAAGCATATTCGGGGAAAAATTGTGGCTACCAAGCCTGGGCACACAGCCAATATTGAATTTGCTAAAATCCTCAAAAAACACCTCCTCGAAAAACGAAGGCTCATCGGCATTCCAAAATATGACCCCGAAAAAGACCCTATTCTCGATGTGAACGCCATCATGCAAATTTTGCCGCACCGCTACCCTTTCCTGATGTTGGACAAGGTCATCGAGCTCAGCGAGACGCACATTGTTGGGGTTAAAAACGTGACCATGAACGAGGCTTTGTTCCTCGGGCACTTTCCCTCCAACCCGGTGTTTCCAGGTGTTTTACAGATAGAGGCGCTTGCCCAAACGGGTGGCATCCTCGCGTTGCACAGTGTGCCAGACAAAGGCAATTGGGACACATATTTCCTAAAGATTGACAATACCAAGTTCAAGGCGAAGGTGATGCCTGGTGATTCCTTGATACTCAAGATGGAACTCCTCGAACCCATACGGCGTGGAATCGTGCACATGCAAGGCACGGCTTACGTTGGAAGCAAAATCGTTTCGGAAGGGGAGCTTACTGCACAAATTGTGCGTCGCACCAAGGAAACTCCCCCAGAAGAGTGAATATCTTTATCCGCTATAGCCTTTTTATCTGCCAAGATTTCCGCCGAACTATGAACGTAGACGGAAACCCAGACGGACGAGGGTAAAGCAGGCAAACCCATTCTAAAAAAATGAATTATACCGACGGCTTTCGCGATGTGCACCCAAATGCCCGAATCGGCAACAACGTACACATCGGCAACTTCACCACGATAGAGGAGGATGTCACCATTGGTGACAACTGCTGGATTGCCCCGAATGTGACCATCATGAATGGCGCGCGCCTTGGCGATGAATGCCGGGTGTTTCCCGGTACGGTGCTCAGTGCCTCCCCGCAAACTAGAGACCACTCGGACGAACCTGCGGTGCTTGAAATTGGAAGCGGCACCATCATTCGGGAATGCTGTACCCTCAACCGTGGCAACCTCGCTTTTGGCGGCAAAACGACTGTTGGCGAAAAGTGCCTCATTATGGCCTACGTCCACGTGGCACACGACTGCCATGTGGGACACAATACTTTGCTCGCCAACAACGTGACACTCGCAGGGCATATCCACATTGGCGAATGGGCTACTTTGGGAGGCATGGTGGCTGTACATCAATTTGTCCGCATCGGCGCGCAAGTGATGATCGGGGGCGGTTCGCTGGTACGCAAAGACGTGCCACCATTTATAACTGCTGCCCGCGAACCACTTTCTTACGCAGGTATTAATTCTATCGGTTTGCGTCGCCGTGGCTTCACAAAGGGGGAAATGCACCATATCGAAGACATTTTTCGAATTCTCTATGTACGTGGGAACAGCGTCAAACAAGCCTTGAAAATCATAGAAGCTGAAATTCCTGACAGCGAGCACAAAACCCGCATTCTCGATTTTGCGCGAATCTCGAAGCGGGGCATCATCAAAGGGTACAGGGCGTGACCATTCAACTTCAAAACATTGGCAAGCGATACCGCCTGGAATGGATTTTCCGGGGGCTGAACTGCAGCCTCCAATCGGGCGAACGCTGGGCTATTTTAGGCCCCAATGGCTCCGGGAAATCAACTTTGCTCAAAGTGCTTTCAGGCCATTTGACACCTTCCAAGGGTGATATTTTTTTTGACAATCAAGGCGTTAGGGTCAAAGAAGAAGCGGTTTACAAAAAAATCAGTTACGCGGCACCTTATATCGAGCTCATCGAAGAATTCACGCTCGAAGAATCGCTGCGATTTCACGCCAAATTAAAGCCTTTTTTGCCCGGGTTCACCCCTTCCAGCCTTTACGATCTGTTGGCTTTGCCCCGAAGTCGCCAGAAAGAAATCCGCTTTTTCTCCTCAGGCATGAAACAACGGCTAAAACTAGCCCTTGCCGTCTGTTCCGACACGCCCATCCTGCTCCTCGACGAGCCAGCCACCAACCTTGATGTACAAGGCGTAGAATGGTACAAAAAACTCATTTCGGAATATGCTGCCGACAGATTGGTGGTGATCGCTTCGAATGATCCGCATGATGCGGAGTTTTGTGGGAAGCATTTGGATATTTTGGATTTTAAGTAATCATTTTTCTAATTCGCTCAACAGCGAATAAATATTCAAGGGTTTGGCAAACTCTAATGTTTCGTTTATTGAGTTGCTCGGCAGCATTGGAATTGCAAATTCTTTTATTTTTTTATTGTCTATTTTTGTTGTCTCAATGTCGTTTGTTGCAATAGCCACACACGTTTTGCGGCTTGGCGAAGGTGGCGATTTTTACCACAAAACTTGATTTGAAAAACTAAACTTCCATTAACCACTAAACTGTCTTTGGAACACGAAACCCCGCCTTTTGGGTAGGTGCTGTTACCACCAGTGTTTCTGTCTGTCGTGTCCGTCATTTAATGATACTTTAAAAATTTTGGTTGCTCGTCCATTAGTATGTCCATTGTTTTTTCAACTGTCTGTCCGTTAGCGTTAAACTTTACCAGAATTTCACTTTGTGGTGGCAAAGTGTAGATACACGAATTGCAAAGTATCTCTGCTTTTTTTACGCAACTTTTACAGTTCAACCAATCTTTGAGTTTCTCTAATGCTTTCTCGTCATTTTTTTGAAGTGTCCCAAGAAAGTTGTCAATAATTTGTCCAGTTGCTTCAAAGTGTTTATTCCGGAGTATCTGACCCCCTCATTCCGGAGCTTTGACCCCCCATGTGGATAAGTACGGTATTAGTTGGGCGTCAAGGTAATTGATTTAGGTTTTCCCGTCTACTTTTTCCTTTCAATTCGATCCTGTGTGCCTTTGGTATGATACGATCAAGGATTGCATCAGCTATTGTAGGTTCGTCCAGGTATTCATGCCATTTTGCGACGGGGAGTTGTGAGCAAATGATGGTTGCACTTTCTCCGTATCGGTCTTCCAGGATTTGAAGCAGAATGAATTTTACCCAATTGGGCCGTATCGTGAACCCTAAAAAGTCATATCCTTTGGGATACTTATTCTCGGCAGTTCCTCTTACGTTTACGATACGTGTTTTGTCAGGATGCAAAATCAGTTTGCAGGCATTTCAACGCTACTATAATCAAGTCTGCCACCGTTATCTCGTCACATCCATTGACGGCTGTTTCCTCTTTCGATTTGGCAGCGCGATAACGACTTCACTTGTTCCGTAATACAGCGGGTAAGATGTTCCTGCCAACTTTACCCCGGATGCCGCAGGACCAGTAATCAGGTCTCCGTCGTGCTTTGTTGCAGGTACAAACGTAACTACCTGCTTTTGACATCGCTTTTGCCCTTACGAGGCTTCATCGTTGGTTACTTTTCGTTCAGCTCCATCCTACGCACCTACAAAGGTCGTTGCCCTCGTTTTTCCTTATCGCTCACCACAATGCTGTTTCCAGATACTGCAGCATAAGGTGGTTTGAAAACTACTCCTGAAAGTCGTCTCCGGAAGTCCAGTTCACTTTGATTCACCTAATTTGTCGGCCATTCTGTTCGCTCGAACTCCGCACAATATTGGGCTGCTCTTGGTGCCTTCCATCTGTTTTACAGCATTCTTGCCAACCTTTCGGTTTGCTTGATTCAAGTCACACACGTTTTGCGGCTTGGCGAAGGTGGCGAATTTTAGCATCCCGATAGCTATCGGGATTGATGCGGAGAACCAATGTTTGATTAACCTCCGCCAGCTGGCGGACTGCGGAGCATGGAACCGCCACTTTTGCCAAACCGCTGTTGGGCGTTCGGTTTTGTTTTCTAAATTTAGTTCCCCCAATATTTATATATTTAATCGTGATAGGTTTGTCGTTGCGACACGAAAAACCTAGTTAGCGATTCGAATTTATCTATTCACTTTTAAATGTGAAAAAGGGGGTTAAATTTACAGGGCTTTCTAAAAGTTGTGACTGATAGCGAATAGCCTTTCCACTTACAGTATTATTTTCCTCTAAGTCAATGGTTAAATGATAAATTCCTTGATTTGTAATTAAGGCAAAGACATTTGTATTAAGATAAAGTATTGTGTATTTATTTCCGTTTTCCAATATAATTTGACCCTGCCCTTCGTTTATTTTTAATTTACCTTTTGTTGTTGTTGTTTTCTCACTCTGAGTTATATGTGCAGATATATTATATTCACCATTAATACTTGAAGGTGTTTTGTTTTCAACACGAAAAGCTTTCGCCAACATATGAGCTGTTGATTCAATAGAACTTACCCATGCCGTATTTGTCATTATTGAAATAGCCAATTCCTCATCTGGAAAGTAACAAATAACTGCTCTGGTTCCTTGTGTTGCTCCTGCATGTTCAATTACTTTTCTGCCATCTATATCATAACTCGACCTCCACCCTAATCCAACTTGCGTTTTTTCTCCTGATTTTAGCTTTTGACTCTCAAACATTAATTTCACTGTTTCAGGTTTCAGATAACCGTTAGAGTATGCTTTAGTCATATTTACCAAATCTGTAGGAGTAGTTATCATACCGCCAGCCGCCCATATACTACTCATCTTTCTAGGATTATTTATGAAGACGTTTTCTCCATTTACTTGTTCATAAATTTTAGATAGATTTGGTATTAATTTATACTGTCTCATATCTACTTCTGTGCTTTTCATAGAAAGCGGGTTTAGCACTTTGTCTTGTATATAATCTAAATACTTAACTCCTGAAGCTCCTTCCATGGCGGCAGATAGAAGAGTATATCCATGTGATGAATAACTATATTTTGTTTCGGGCGCTTCTATCAATTTTTGATGTGAAAAAACCGTCAAGGCATCTTTTACAGAAGAATAAAACCTGTCCTCTTGTTTATCTGTATCTGTATAATGTGGCATTCCCGCTATGTGTCCAGCAAGTTGTTTTACTGTTATGGGATAATCCTTTTTCGGGAAATACGGAACATATTTTTCAATTGAAGCATTAATATCTATTAGGCCATCTTGAATTAATATGCCTAATCCAGTTGCGGCTATCACCTTTGACGTTGATGCGGCTCTAAATTGTGTAACTGTGGTTACCGGGATCTTTTTTTCGATATCGGCATAACCAAATCCTTCTGCAAATACGATAGAGTCTTTTTTTCGAATAGCAATAGAAAACCCGGGAAGATTGGCAATTTTCAATAATTCGCTTGCCATATTTCGTACAAATGGCACACTGCTATTGTCAATATCAATTTGCTGATTGGGTTCTGGATTTATGTTCTCAAATTCAAGTGAAAAAATTACACTTGCTATTTTCCAATTGTCTTTTTCTTTAACCAAATGCCAGAACTCTTTACCCCAGTTACCTTTTTTGTTATTTACCCAAAAGCTATAATCAAAAGTAACCGAGGCTATACTACCATCCTCAATTATTTCAATATTATTAAAGTCTTCTCTTCGAGGTTCAGGCTTACAAACGTTTCTAAACCAAGTCTTATAATCAGAAATTTTATAGTTCACTGATAAGCTATCTTTTTTTAACCTTTCTTTTTGGGTAATTTCTTTATAAACACCTACCCATGTTACAGGTCCTTTGTGAAACAAATTATATAAAGTTACACTGTCTTTTTTAATAATGCAATCCTTAAAAGTTGTCAGTATCTTATTGATTTCTTTTTCATCTGTCGTTTGTTGACTAAATAATAGATTAGAAAATAGAAGTAGTGTTAAAAGTAAGGTCAGTCGTTTCATTTCTTGATTTGTTAAATTGTTATTTTCGTATATGCGGTAATAACGTAGACGCGGTAATAAATAGTATAAAATTCGTCATATTCTTGAGTCTGCGTTAAACTGACGCCCAATTGAGTCACGCAAAGGAATCTCACCCTCACGTTCTCACGGAACCGTGCGTGAAAGTCTCCCTTCACACGGCTCTTCTTGTTTAAATCGCAATTAAGGATGTACTAATTTCCAGTGACGGAATAAACCGGGATTGTCTTTGTATTGTTGCTTTAGCCACGCGACCGCCGCCATTTTGTACAAACCTTTCTCCCATTTAACCCATTTTAATAGCCTGTGGTTCAGTTGATTCCAAACATTTCTCATTTGCCCATCCTCGAACTTGTGGAAATAATTAATGATCCCACGGATTATCGGATTTAGTTCTTTGGCGATTTCATTCAAAGGCTTGCGCCTTTTATGGATTTCCAAAGATTTGAACTTTTCTAAAATGCTTTTCTTCGATTTTGCACTCACGAAAGTACTCGGAACGACCTTACTCTTCTCTCTGAATTTTACCCAATTGGGCCGTATCGTGAACCCTAAAAAGTCATATCCTTTGGGATACTTATTCTCGGCAGTTCCTCTTACGTTTACGATACGTGTTTTGTCAGGATGCAAAATCAGTTTGCAGGCATTTCAACGCTACTATAATCAAGTCTGCCACCGTTATCTCGTCACATCCATTGACGGCTGTTTCCTCTTTCGATTTGGCAGCGCGATAACGACTTCACTTGTTCCGTAATACAGCGGGTAAGATGTTCCTGCCAACTTTACCCCGGATGCCGCAGGACCAGTAATCAGGTCTCCGTCGTGCTTTGTTGCAGGTACAAACGTAACTACCTGCTTTTGACATCGCTTTTGCCCTTACGAGGCTTCATCGTTGGTTACTTTTCGTTCAGCTCCATCCTACGCACCTACAAAGGTCGTTGCCCTCGTTTTTCCTTATCGCTCACCACAATGCTGTTTCCAGATACTGCAGCATAAGGTGGTTTGAAAACTACTCCTGAAAGTCGTCTCCGGAAGTCCAGTTCACTTTGATTCACCTAATTTGTCGGCCATTCTGTTCGCTCGAACTCCGCACAATATTGGGCTGCTCTTGGTGCCTTCCATCTGTTTTACAGCATTCTTGCCAACCTTTCGGTTTGCTTGATTCAAGTCACACACGTTTTG
>Ga0163147_10000453_pt1 | contig 65031 bp, 50 predicted proteins | sample OliLakLV19MP6G1_FD_148597 | JGI IMG/M metagenome (GOLD analysis project Ga0163147, IMG submission 148597) | Freshwater microbial mat bacterial communities from Lake Vanda, McMurdo Dry Valleys, Antarctica- Oligotrophic Lake LV.19.MP6.G1 | ecosystem: Environmental > Aquatic > Freshwater > Lake >... | reverse complement strand
ACGTCGTGCGCGAGCTCGCCGCCGCGTCCGAGCGCGCCGGCGATCTCGAGGACGGCCGCGACGCCCGACGCGTCGTCGTCCGCGCCGTTGTAGATCGTGTCCGTGCCCTTCACCTGTCCGTGGCCGTGAGCGATGTGGTCGTAATGAGCGCTGATCACGAGCGCGCGCTCGCGACCGTCGCGGGGCGTTCGGCCGGGAATTCGCGCGACGACGTTCGAGCTCGTGGCGCGCTCGATTTCGGCTTCAACGACGAGCGCGATGGTGGCCGGAGGATTCGCGCGCAAACGATCGAGCGCCGGACCGTGGACGCGAACGACTCCGTCGCCGCGACTCGCATCCGAGCCTTTCGCGCGCCGGAACGTGCCGATCGTCGCGGTGGGATCACGTGGGCGGCCGGCCTTCTTCGAGCCCGGCACGAGGATCGCGCCGAACCCGGCTCCGTCGCCCAAGCTGGCTTCCTCGAACCAGCGGCGGCGCTCGGAAGTCGAACCGTCGACGAAGAGGGCGGCGCCAGAGTCTCTGGACTTCGGCAGATCGGTCGCCGAACGCACGACGACGAGGCGCAGCGCATCCGCCGCGACCGGTCGAGCGGGGGCGTCGAAGTCGGTTCCCTGGACGAGGTCGGTGCGCACGCCATCGGCCGCGACGAGGGCGAGTCGTGCCGGACCACTCAGTCGGGTGCGCTCGAGCGGGACGGCTTGGAGGTACGAACCCAGATCCCCCGCCGGTTCCGCGCCCTGAGCCGCGAGCACGGCAGCAAGGTATGCCGCCGCGCGATCGCACTCGGGCGTGCCGGTGACACGACCACCGAGCTCGTCCGAGGCGAGGAAACGCACGTGGGCTTCGATCTCCTTCCGACGCACTGCCGGAACGAGTTCGGGCAGCACGGGCGGAGTCGTGGCATCCGCGGCGCGCGTCGCGCCGTGGGAATCGCTCGCGCAGGCGAGGAGGAAGGCGACGAGGATCATGGCGCGCGTCAGCGTACGCAAGCTCCCCGAGATCTGCTCGGTCATCGCCGGGGTTCGAGCGTCAGAATCGACGGCCCGTCGGACCAGCTGGCGAGTCCGCCCCAGTGAAGCGCCGGACGAGCTCGCGAGTCAGACCCAGCGGCCCGTCGGACGAGCTCGCGAGTCAGACCAAATCGCGCCGTCGGACGAGCTCGCGAGTCAGACCCAGCGGCCCGTCGGACGAGCTCGCGAGTCAGACCCAGCGGCCCGTCGGACGAGCTCGCGAGTCAGACCCAGCGGCCCGCCGGACGAGCTCGCGAGTCAGACCCGGCGGCCCGCCGGACGAGCGCGCGAGTCAGACCAAATCACGCAGCGCGCGCAGCATTTGCTCGTTCTGGCGCGGATCCGCGACCGAGATTCGCACCGCGCCGTCGACTTGGCGCGGAACACTCATCACTCCCGGTGCGAGGCGTCGATTGACCCGGCGCGCGAGCTCCGTCGGGTGTTCGACCTGGAGCAGGATCCATTGCCCGACCGAGGGCAGCGGGCGTATGCCCGGGATCATGGCCAGACGCGACGTGAAACGGTCCTTTTCCTCATCGGGCATGAAGAGCCAACCTGGCCGACCCGTGCGGGGTGCGGCGAGCGCGAAACACCTGTGCCGAGTGCCAAACTGGCTGTCCACCCCCCCGGTGGATGCTGGGAAACTCCAGTTTGGCGAACGGGTGCCGGGCCCTAGGGACGCCTATCCAGGTCTTGGAGAGAGGCGAAGTGGAGGCTCGGAGGCCCGCGTGGCCTCGACAAGGTGCACGCTATCTAGTGGTTGGAGGCCCTACAAGCGCAAGCAGCATGGTACTCCACGAGGATCGTGCAACTTCCCATTATTGGGACAGGCCGTCAGCGAACCCGCACAGGCCGGAAATCGTCGGGCGCGGTCGGATCGCCCTGCCGTTCCGACCGTTTGGGCGACTCGATCGCGGCCAATTCTAGAGCGGTACGTCCGCTCGCCGTTCGGTTCAGCGGATCAGACCGTGCCGATAGCCATCGACGAATGTCTGCGTCTCGGCCGCCGACGAGGCGCGCGAAGCCAAAGCCGCCGTCCGACGCGCGCTGCGCGCGTCGATGGTGCCGAGTTGCGCGAGGAATACCTGGAGCGCGCTGGGCGGCACGGTGAAGTGCTTGACGCCCACGCCGACGAGGAAAGGCAAGTTCGCCGGATTCGCGACGCTCACGCCGAACAATTGCAGCGGACGTGCGGCCTGCTCCGCAGCTTCGACGATGGATACGAGCGCGCGCAACACGAAGGGATGCAACGAATCGAACGTCGATGCGAGCGCGTGATTGTCGCGATCCGCAGCGAGCAGGTACTGCTGGAGTGAATCGAGTCCGACGCAGAAGAAGTCCGCTTCACGCGCGAGATCGCGTGCACCGAGAACGGCCGCGGGCGTCTCGATGATCGCGCCCAGCTCGACTTGCTCTTGGAACGGTACGCCCGCGCGCCGCAGTGCGTAGCGTTCTTCGAAGAGGATCTCCTTCATCCGTCGTAGATCACCGCAGTCGACGACGAACGGCACGGCGATGCGCAATCGCGCTTCACCATCGGCTGGAAGCGCACGCAACAACGCCTGCAGCTGACGACGCAACACGGATTCGCGCGAAAGCAAGCAGCGCACGCCGGTGCGACCGAGTGCCGGGTTCATCTCGCGCGCCTCGTGCAGGTATCCGACCTCGAGGCTCGAATCGACGTGCAAGAGTCGGAAGGTCACGGTCGCGCCGCGCGCGTGCTCGACGACGGAAGCGTAGTGAGCGACGAGTGATTCGAGCGACGGTTGTTCGCGCTCGATGAGGTACATGAGCTCGGTGCGATACAGCCCGATCGCCGCGAGTCCGAGGCTCGCTGCCGCGTCGACTTCGGGCAAATTCCCCGCAGCGGCGCTCACTTCCAGTACGGAACCGTCCCGCGTGCGAGCTTGACGACGAGCCCACGCGGGAATCCCCTCCGCCGGCACCAACGTCGCTTCTTTCTCGGCCTTCGAGCGCGAACCGTACTGCGCGCGCACGACCTCGTCGGGATCGAGACGCACGAGTCCTTCGGTGGCGTCGAGGATCGCGAACATCCCTTCACGCGTCGCCTCGAGCAGTCCAGCGACGCCGGTCAGCGTCGGGATGCGCATCGTGCGCGCGAGGATCGCCGCGTGGCTCGTGAGGCCACCTTCTTCGGTGACGATGCCCAGGACGGATTCGTGCGCGAGGTTGAACATGTCGACGATCGACAACTCGCGCGCGACGAGCACGTACTCGGACGGCGGTGCCACGCCCGTCCCTTCCGCGCCCGAATCCTTCTCGAGATTGCGCAGCACGCGGATCCCGACGTCGCGCAAGTCGACCGCGCGCTCACGCAGCGTCTCACTGGCGACGAGTCGGAAGATGCGATCGAAGTCGGCGACGACTTTGCCGATCGCGGCCTCGAGGCTCATCTGCTCGTTGAGGATCAGATTCTCGACATCGGCGAGGAACACCGAGTCCTTCAAGTACGCGAGGTGCGTGTCGAGGATGCGCACCTGTTCGGGCGGCACGCGACCGTGGAGTCGCACCTTCAACGCGTCGATCTCGGCCCGCGAGTCGGACAAGGACCGGTGAAAACGGTTCAGCTCGCGCTCGACCTGCTCCAGCGGAACGCGCGTCGGCGGCGCGCGCAGGATGTCGTGATCCTTGCGGTGCACGAGGCCGAGAGCCAGGCCGGCGGCCACGGGCGTCCCGCGCAGTGTCACGCCACCCGGAGCCTTCTCCGTCGCCGCAATCGTCTCGGGCGTTCCCTCGCTGGCCGCGCTCGGTTCGCTCATGACGGCGGTATCCTACGGGCCGCGCACGACCCAGGCCACGACGCGCAATCCTTTAGAAATCCATGTCGAAACTGCTCCTTCTCGCTCTCGCGCTCTTCGCTCCGACGGTTCCGCAGGTCGCGCCGGCGCTCACGGAGAGGGCGAAGCAGGCCGATGCCAAGTGGGTCGAGATCACACGCGTCGTGGACGGTGACACGATCCATGTCCAGCTCGGCGGCAAGGTCGAGAAGCTGCGACTCCTGTGCGTCGACACCGAGGAAAAGGTGGGCAGTGGTGCCGCGAGTCCCACGAAACCGCAGACGGTGTTCGGCGAGGAATGCGCGCTGTGGGCGCAGGAGTTCTTCGCCAAACTCGGGAAGGACGGCGCGCCGCCCAAGATCGGCTTGCGCTTCCCCGTCGGCCGCGAAGATCACCGTGACGGTTTCGGGCGGCTCTTGTGTCACGTGATCCTGCCTGACGGAACCGACTACAACCTGATGCTGGTGAAGCTCGGCAAGAGCCCGTACTTCTCGAAGTACGGTTACAGCGAGATCGCGCACACGGAGTTCGTCGCGGCGCAGAACGAAGCGCGCGCGAAGAAGATCGGGATCTGGGATCCGACGACGAACGTTCCGAAGACGCCCGGGACCCCGAGCGCAGCGCGTCCTTACGACAAGCTCCTGCCGTGGTGGGATCTGCGCGCCGAAGCCGTCCGAACTTTCGGGGAGCGGCGCGCGAAACAACCGGACTCTACCTTCGAAGCTGAATCGGGCCCCTCCCTCGCGCTCGCCGTGACGAAGGCCGACCGCGTGAACGTGTTCGGCGTGATCGACCGCGTGTTCGACGAGACCGACGGCTCGCAGACGGTTCTCTTCCAAGCCGCCGTGCGCGACGTCCCGTTCCGCGTGCGCATCCCGAAGGACGCGGTGGCAGCGCACGCCGGCCTGAAGCTCGCTCAGCGAACGGAGGACTTCATCCAGAACTACATGTGGTTCCGTGGCACCGTCGAAACCGACGGCAAGGGCTACCGCTCGACTTCGACATCGCCGGAAGCTTGGCGCGACGGTCGCGATCCCGGACCGTGAGGGGAGCGGAGCGTCTCGCCTTCGGCGCGTTCAGCGCCATGCGTGCTGAAGAACGAAGTCCTCGATCCCGTCGACGTCGCCCCACGACCGTCCCTCGGCGAGCGTGACCGACCAAGTCAACATCCTTCGGCTGGTCGCCGAAGAGTCGGTCCTATCCGGAAGGTCGATCGTGTGTCCGCCACCGATCCCCTTCTGATTGTCGAGAGGGCGGAAGTGCAATCCGTTCGAATGGCCGAGCCGCTCCGCCCCGCTCGTTTGGTAAGTGGAGTAGCTGAGAGCTCGCACCAGCGTGCCCGCCGGGAACGAGTCGAGAGATTGCTCGAGCCGAACGCGCGGGCCGACGTACACCTGAACGTGCAGCTCGACCTCGTCCTCGACGGTCACAACCTTATGGAAATCGATGATCCTTCCCGCTGCCATCGCGTCCGTTGACGTGGGAGGGAGCGGCACGGCCGCGCCCTGACCGACGGGCAGACAGATGGCCTCGCTGGGTTCGATGGCCCAACACATCGCCCCTGCCGCGACGAGGCCGGTCAGGAATGTCTTCACGAGCATTCGACACAGAGTGCGGCGCAACTCGACGCGGCGCTCGCCCAAGTGCCCGGGTCGCCACACGGGAACACCGTGATGCAGCGCGGCGGAGCCCCGATGCACAGGTCGAACGCCTCGGTCGACGTCGGCGCGGCCGACTCGGTTGTCGAGGGCGATCCGCCGTTGCCGTTGGCCTTGATCGTGATCGTGCACCGCGTTGAGGAACACGTTGTCTCGACCTGGATGCTCACGCCATCGCACTCGGGCGACGGCGCTGGGTCCGGGCAGGACTTCGGACAGTCAGAGGCTGCACTTGGTGCGTTGGCGAGCAGACTGACGACGAGGACGAGCGACAGGCGATGGATTGCGTTCACGATGACCTCCGAAAAGAGAACTGGCCGAACCACGATCACATGCGAACACGGATCGGTTCGATCGAGTCTGTCGTAGGGGGGGGGCCCGTTGTCAATCGACGTCAACCGGAGGTGATTCGACCTCGGATTCTCTGCTCTCTCGACTCTCCCCACCCCTCGCGGGTGGTTCCCACGCACCGAGTAGGTGACCCAACCGGCGCAGGTCAGCCACGCACGTCGATGCGAGTTCCGGAATGGGACAACTCGCGGGCCTTAGCGTGACCGCACGGGAAGGAAGCGGTAGATGTGTCGCCGTTTGCGCGAGCACCATAGGTTCGAAAGCCCCGGATGAAGGATCAGGACCCCGGATCCGGCGAGCAGATCGCTTGGCGCAGGGACGACTCGCCTGAGTTCGAAGTCTCGAGTGACCGTGAGTGGAACAACTGCGAAGGGAACGCAGGCGAACCGAGAGGTGCCTCTGCAGCTACCGAGTTTGCGACCTTGCCCTCAGTCCCAGCCCCTGGTGCAAGGACGCGGGACTTGGCTACCAGAATCTCGCCGCGAACAGCGTTCAGTTGCAGAACGTCGCCGACAGGCCGTTCGACAAGTTGAACCCCGCGCCACCGCCCGCGACGTTGCGATACCAGCACTGGAACTTCGCGGTCGTGCCGACGCCCGGCGCACCCGGCGCATTCGGGAAATCGAAGAGGCGCGTCATCACACCGCCCGCGCTGGCTTGTTGCACGCCGAGGCGGAACACGCTGCCGCCGGCGCAGCGGAATCCGTTGCCGAAGAGCTGCTGAACCTCCGTGGATCCGTAGAAGAACAGTCCGTTCGTGTTCGGCGGCAGGTTGGTGCAGACCAGGGTGAAGTCGTTCGCCGCAACGCTGACCGTTCCGGTGTGCGAGATCATCGCCGGGAATCCCGTCGAGTTGTTGGCGACGGCGCAGTACGTGTACGGCGTGGCGCAGGCCCCGGAGAGCATAGCCGTCCAGATCTCGGCGCGTCCCTGGAGCTGGAACGCCGTCATCTTCTCCGCCGCGCCGATGCCCAGCTCGAGGCCGGGCTGGTTGTCGATGTTGCCGAGGCCATCGATCGACCCGCCGAAGCGATCGCCGTTCGTCGTTCCGACGAAGGTGTGCAGCACGCTTCCCGTCAGGCCGTCGAAGACGCGCACGAATCCCTCCTGAGCGGTGTTGAACTGGTCCGCGCCGACGAGGATCTCCGACTTGCCGTCACCGTTCAGGTCGCCGGCGTCCGCGATCGCGATGCCGAAGCGATCCCCGACGCCCGTGCCCGGATGATTCCGCACGAAGGCTCCCGTGGCGCCGTTGAAGAGGCGCACGTAGCCGACACCTTGGTTGAAGATGTTCGAGTCCTGCGTCGCGCCGATGAGGAGGTCGCGCACGCCGTCTCCCGTCAGGTCCGCGATGGACGCGACGGCCGCGCCGAAGAGATCGTCGGCGGCCGGAGAGGGAACCGTGTAGAGCAGCGCACCCGTCGAGCCGTTGTAGACGCGCACGCCGACCGTCAACGTGCTGACCACGAAGTCGGCTCGACCGTCGCCCGTCACGTCCCCCATCGTCTCGGCCGCGAGACCGAAGCGCTGACCGTTCACGGTGCCGGACAAGTTGTGCAGCACCGCTCCCGTCATGCCGGAATACACGCGCACGATGCCGCGCTGCGTGCCGCCGCCCGGCGCTTCACGGCTGGCGGTCAACACGTCGGATCGGCCGTCGCCGTTCACGTCGCCGAGTCCGACGACGATCGTGCCGACCTTGTCGTTGTTCACCGTGCCGTCGAACGTGAGCAGCACTCCACCGTTCGTGCCGGAGTGCACCGTCACGCGACCGCGGTTGTTCCCGAGCGTCGACACCTGCGGCGCACCGACGACGACGTCGGCGAACCCGTCACCGTTGACGTCGCCCGCGCCGTCGACCGAGGTGCCGAAGGCGTCGCCGTTCGTCGTGCCGTTGAGGGTGAAGAGCGTGGCCCCGGTCAGCCCGCTGTAGGCGCGCGCGAACCCCTCGCCGGGCCCGAGCACGTTGCCGTTCTCCGGAGCTCCGATGACGTAGTCGGGCCGGCCGTCGTTGTTCACGTCGCCGGCGCCGCGGATCCACGATCCCAAGCGGTCGTTGGCCTTGTCGCCGACCTTGGAAGTCAGGAGGACCTGGGCTTCGGCGGTGACGGAGGCGAGAGCGAGTGCGAAGGAGACGCGGGCGGCGGTGCGGATCATGTTCATGGCGAGAAAGAGGAGCGGAGGCCGGAGCGAGCGTTTCCGAGTCGGTGTCCGTCTCGGGCGGAAGTCCTTTCCGCCACGGAGCGAACACGAGTGAAGGGCGATCGCGGGATCGGCCTCACAGGTCAGTCTATCCCCAGATTCCAGGAAGCCGCAATTCGGCTCGAATCAGTTCCCACGCGCCTGTGCGACGAGGTGTCCGGCTTCCGGGAGAAGGATCTCGCGCCAAGCGAGGCCCAACGCCTTGGGAGAGCCCGGCAAGGCCACCACGACCTTCCGTGCGATGAGTCCCGCGGTCGCGCGGGAAAGGATCGCCGCCGAACCGATCTCGCGGAAGCTCAAGGCTCGGAACAGTTCGCCGAAACCTGGGATCCGTTCCTCGAACAGTCGTTCCAAGGTCGGCGCGGTCACATCGCGCGGCGCGAGGCCGGTGCCGCCGGTGAGGAGCACGATGTCCACGTCCGCGCGCGCGACCGCTTCGCGCACGACGGCTTCGATCTCCGCCGCCTCGTCGCGACGGATCGCGCGCAGTGCGACGCGGTGCCCCGCGGACTCGATGGCCTCGACCAGGAACGGCCCGCCGCGATCCGTGGTCTCGTCGCGCGTGTCGCTGATCGTGATCACGGCGAAGGACAGCGTGCTCGGCGCGTCGATCTTGTGCTGCTCGAGGCTCATTGCACGGACCTGGTGGAGACTCCACGTGCGTGGCGCGACGCGCGCGTTTCCGCGCTGCGCGGCACGAGTCGGCGCTGACATAGGCGGGAGTTCTTCACGACCTCACGGCGTCGAAGATCACGCGCATGCGCCGCACGCGCTCGGGATCGACGGCGTTCGCGACGCGACCCTCGAACTTCAGCGCCGTGCCGACGATCGCGCCATCGGCGTACGCGAGGAGTGCCTGCGCGTTGTGCTCGTCGAGCCCGGATCCGACGAGGACGGGGACGCCGTGCGCGGCGCCGTGCGCTTCACGCACATGCTCGGGATCCGGCGGACGACCCGTGGCCGCACCCGAGACGATGACGCCGTCGGCGAGTGCGCGTAGCACGAGATCCTCGACGGCTTCGGCGAGCGTCTCGCGCGAAAGCTGCGTGGCGTGTTTGACGTGCGCGTCGGCCAGGATCGCAACCGAGGGAGCGAGCCGGGCGCGCTCGCGCAACGTCTCCGCCGCCCGACCTTCGACGAGACCTTGGTCCGTCACGGCGGCGCCGGAGTGCACGTTGATGCGCACGAAGGAGGCACCCGTCGTCGCGGCGATCGCGAGGGCTGCGCGCGCGTCGTTGCGCAACACGTTCACGCCGACGGGCACCGGGCCCGCGACATCGAGCACGGCGCGCACGACGAGCGCCATCGCGGCGATCGTCTCCGGCGGCACGCGCTCGGCATGGAACGGGACGTCACCGAAGTTCTCGACGATCAAGGCGTCGCAGCCGTTCGCCGCCAGCGCGCGCGCATCGGCGAGTGCGTGCTCGAGCACGCGCGACAGCGGATCCACAGATTCGGGACGCTCGCAGAGTGGAGCTCCGGGAAGAGCCCGCAAGTGCACGACGTCGATCGGGCGCCGACGCTCTGTGTCGATCGGGCGCTGAGGCCCTTCGCCGATCGGGCGCTGAGGCCCTTCGCCGATCGGGCGCTGAGGCCCTGTGTCGATCGGGCGCTGAGGCCCTGTGCCGATCGGGCGCCGACGCTCTGTGTCGCCGGTCGAAGAAGCGTGCAAGAAGACCGGGCGCGGCATCGGGGATAGGAGATGGAGCCAGAGGCGGGATTTGAACCCGCAACCTCCGCTTTACGAAAGCGGCGCACCACCGTTGTGCTACTCCGGCTCGCGAATGTCGCACGAGCCCTGACCTTGAATTCGCGACTCGGTCAGGTCTCGTTCGATCCTTTCCCGCCCGAGCGTGCCTGTTCTGCGCCTGCCTCACCGCGCGCGGGGAGACGGAGCCGGAACGAGCGCACCCGGAGGATGGGAGCGGATCGACTCGGCGTGAGCGGGACTTGAGTCCTGCCCACGGATCGTGTCGGCGAAGAGGATAGCGCTGACGGAAAGTCCGTCGAGCCTCAGGCCACGATTTTCGCGAGGTGCCCGTCGAGCTCAGGGTCCAAAGGCTGCTTCAGGAGCCTCGTCGGCGACCGGACGAGACGCTCGGAATCGCGCCTCTCGCGGCGACCGCGGGTGCTCGGCACGACGCGAAGAACAGGCGCACAGCGCGCCGCGCGCGACCTCAGCCCCCTCGCAGTTCGAGCCCTGGGTCCCGAGTCATCGAGGCGAAGCCATCGACGCGGAAAATGCAGTCGGCCGCGCGGGGATCCCGCACGGCCGACGTTGCGTGAGTCCTTCGGTCTCGCAAGCGCGGCGCTTGCGAGCTTGGATCAACCGCGCAACTTCTCCAGCAGCTTGGTCCGCGCGGCCGGATCGATCTGGAGGCTGCCCAGAACTCGGGCCGCGGCTTCGCGGACCGGCATCGGGGCTTCCGAGCGGACGACCGCTTCGACCTTTGTGACAGCGTCCGCGTCGAGCGCGGTCCCATCGCGACCGACGACGCGTGCGAGAGCGGCACCGGCCGCCGCTCGAACGCCTTCGGACCGCGCCTCGTCCGTGAGCGCCGCGAGGAGTGCCGGAGCTTGCGCACCCGTGCCGCGCGCGCCCAACGCCGCCATGGCGGGAATCGCGGTCGCGTCGTCACGCACCGTAGCGACGGCCAGACCGGAAAGCGCCGGGCCGAAGTCGTCCGCGTTGCCGAGGTGCGCGAGCGCCTCCGCCGAACGCGACGCGAGGCTCAGCGCCAACGCGCGGTCGCCCGTGAGTGCCGCTTCGAGTGCCGGCTTCACCGCGTCGAGATCCGCCGCGCCTGTCGACGTGCCCGCGATGCGGTCGCCGTAGGTCCCGGCCGTGCCTTCTTCGTCGCTCGTGAGGACGATGACCGGCACGTTCGCCGTCCGCTCGTTCCCCTTGAGTTCATCGATGACTTGCGCCGTCGTCACGTCGGCGAGCGAGTCCGCGACGAAGACGACGTCGAGCGCCGGAGCGCGGTGCAGGATCGTGAGGCCGAGGATCGAGTTGTCCGCGACGGTGGCGTACGCCCCCATGCCGCGGAGAGCCTCGGCGACCGCGTTCGCACGCGCCGGATCACTGTCCACGACGAGCGCGAGGCGCAGAGCTTCGCGCTGGACCGAGTGGCCCAGAGCGCCGATCACTTCCGCACCCGCGGGCGTGCCCGAACGCGCCGCGACGTGCGCGAGTGCGACGGCGGCTTCCGAGTGAATCGCGCCGTCCTTCGAAGCCAGCGCGGAACGCAGGCCCGACGTCGCCGTCGGAGCGAGCGGACCGAGGACGCGGCACAGTGCCGAGGCCGTCGAGGCGTCGCCGGCCGCAACCGAGCTCGAGAGTGCCAGGTCGAGCGCTTCGACGCCGGCTCCGTTCACGGCGATCAACGTCGCGCCGGCCGCATCCTTCCAAGCGCTGACGTCTTGGCCCGCCGCGCCCATCGCGTCGATGCGCGTTTGGCCGTCGACGAACGCACGCGCCAGACCCGCAAGGGCCTGCGTCGAGTTCGGATCGACGCGCAGCGCGTCGTAGAACGCGCGCTTGCTCATCTCGGATCCGTAGAGCGTGCGCGGAATCGCGGTTCCGACGAGTTGGCCGTCCTTCCAGTCCCACACGACCTCGCCCGCTTCGCCGCGGAGGAGCGCAGCGTCGCTGCGGCGCCAGTAGGCGTCGCCGGCGGCGAGGAAGCTCGCGAGAGCCGAACCGTTGGCGCCGAGGCGCTTCAAGGATCCGCTCGCGGCTTCACGCACGACCGGGTCCTCATCGGAGGCCGCCGCTTGTTGCAGCGCGCCCGTGCCGTAGGCCGAACCCAAGTTGCCGAGGACGTAGGCCGCGTTGCGGCGCAGGACGGCGTTGTCGCTCTTCATCGCGACGGCGGTCGCCACGGCGGCTTCTCCGCCGAGTTGCGAGAGTGCGTGCATCGCGAGAACCCGGCGGTCGTCGTCGCCCTCGTCCGCGAGGAGCGGCAAGAGATAGGGCACCGCGTAGGTGCCGTGGTCGGCGGACAGCGTGCGCGTCGCTTGGCGACGCTCGGCAGCGTCCTCGGATGTCGTGGCCGTCTTGACCAGAGCGAGGATCGTGTCCTTGTCGTTCGCGACCGCCTTGCGCTCGACGCGGGCCAGCTCGATGAGGCGCTTCGCCACGAGCTCGAAATCGCCGCCCTCGACGAGGAGGTCGCGCCAATCGGCGTAGTCACGGCTCGTCCAGAGCGCGTAGGCGGACTTCTGGTCGGGCGACATCGCCGCGACCTTCTTGAGCTCGGCGAGTGCCTCGGTCTTCTTGCCCCGGTGCAGGAGCTCGATCGCCGCCGCAAACGTGTCCGACAGTTCGTCGGGAGCGTAAGCGAAGCTCGGCGCGAACGCGGAGCTCGTGGCGGAGACAGCGACGACGGAGACGAACAGGCCGAGAGCGCGGCGCAGTCCGGTCATGAGGAGAGCCTCGTGCGGGTTCGAAAAAGGACGCGTGGAGAGCGCATCGGGGGGGACGACTCGGGCGCTTGCACGGGTCCGCGCGCGGCGGTGCTCCGTGGGTGCGGCGATCGGAGGGGGGATGATACGGAGGCGGTCGCGGCGGTCAATGGGATCGTCCCCGGCACTCGCCTCGGAACGCGCGCTCTATCCCACGCGGGGTCCGCGGCAACCAACGGCGGGCACGGAGAGTTTTCCGAGACGAGCTCCGGCACGCGCGCCAGTGGCGCCGGGATGCGTGACCGGCAGTCCCAGGACGCGCGCCGAACCGAGAATGGCGAAGACGAGCGCCTCGCGGGCCTTCGGGTCGATCCCGACGGCAGCCGTGGAGCGCACGGGAATGCCGGTGCGACGGCCCAAGGCGGCCATCTGGGCCGGATTGTGCGCTCCCCCACCCGCGACGAGGAGCTCGCGCGGCCGTTCCGAGGCGAAACGGCACAGATGGTCGGCGACACAGGCCGCGACGAAATCCGTCGCGGTCGCGAGCAGATCGTCGGGCCCGCGCTCGAGGAGCCCGCGCGCGCCTGCGCGGGCGACGACGGAATCGATCCAGGCCGCCCCGAATGTGTCGCGGCCGGTGCTCTTCGGCGGCGCGCGCTCGAGGAACGGGTGGCGCAGGAGTTCCTCGACGAGGCCTGGATCCGAGCTTCCGCGAGCCGCGCTGGCCCCATCGCGATCGAGCGGCGCAGCGAGGAATCGCCGCGCGAGCCCGTCCAGCAGCGCGTTCGCGGGCCCCGTGTCGAACGCCCGGAGTTCCCCGCTCTTCCCGAGCAGAGTCAGGTTTCCGAGGCCCCCCAAGTTGAGGATGGCGGCCGGTTTTTCGACATGCGCGAAGAGCAACACGTCGGCGAGCGGCGAGAGCGGCGCGCCTTCGCCGCCGTGAGCGACGTCCCCTTGGCGGAAGTCGCTGACGACGGCGCACCAGGCTTCGGCCGCGACGAAATCGCCGTCGCCGAGTTGGAGCGTGGCGGCGCCCGACCCCTCGACGCCGTCGTGGTGCCACAGCGTTTGGCCGTGGCTCGCGACGAGATCGAGCGCGAGCCCGTGTCGGTCCGCGACGGCGCGCGCGGCGCGACCGAATGCACGGCCGAGATCGCGGTCGAGCAGCGCGACATCGCGCAAACCACACGGTGCGCCTTCGAGGAAGGTGCGGACGCGGCGCGCGACGTCGTCCGGGTACGGCTCGGTCGCGTAGGCGAGGAGTTCGGGGGGGCTGAGTTCGATTCCGCCGTCGCGCGCGTGCGCTCGCTGCCGTACGACCCCCACGTCGATGCCGTCGGCCGAGGTGCCCGAGAGGACGCCGGCGACGTACGCGCCCTCGGTGACGAAGCGGGCTTCGAGCTCGTGCATCGCCGCGCAGCGTAGCTCGTCGCTCGGCGACACGGAGACCAATCGAGCCGGCGACGTGCGTATCCTCGTTCGCCATGGTCCCCCGCGCCGAGCAAGAGAAACGCGTCTCCATCCTGGTCGTCGACGACGACGCCGACGTCCGGCTCGCGCTGGAGATGACGCTCCAGTATCAGGGCTTCGAGGTCTGGACCGCGAAGGACGGAATCGAAGCGCTGCGTCGTCTCGAAGCCGAAGCCAAGGTCGATCGGCGACCGGGCGTCATCGTCACGGACCTCAAAATGCCTGGCATGGACGGCCTCGCATTGCTCGAGAAGATCCGCGCGGGCCTGAACCCGCCGCCGGTCGTCGTCGTTTCGGGTCACGGGGACGTCGCCACCGCGGTCGACGCGGTGAAGCGCGGCGCCGCGAACTTCCTCGAGAAGCCGCTCGAGGGCGAGCGCGTGCTCGTGACGATCCGCGCGGCGCTGCGCGAATCGAAGCTCGCGGCGGAGAACACGCGCCTCAGAAAGAAGCTCGCCGAGCGTCACGAACTCGTGGGCAGCGGTCCGGCGATGGAACGACTGCGCGCGCAGGTCGCGACACTCGCCGGATCCGACGCGTCCGTGTTGATCACCGGCGAGAACGGCACGGGAAAGGAAGTCGTCGCGCGCAACTTGCACGCGCTCTCCGCGCGCGCCGACGAGCCGTTCGTCACCGTGAATTGCGCCGCGATCCCCGACGAACTCATCGAGTCCGAGCTGTTCGGGCACGAGAAGGGTTCGTTCACGGGCGCGTTCGAGCGTCGCATCGGACACTTCGAGGCCGCTGCGGGCGGGACGCTCTTCCTGGACGAGATCGGCGACATGCCGCTCGCGGCGCAGGCCAAGGTGCTGCGCGCCCTGGAGTCGCGCGAGATCGTGCGCGTCGGCGATTCGCGCCCGATCCCGGTCGACATCCGCGTCCTCTCGGCCACGAACGCGGACTTGGCCGCCGCGACGGAACAGAAGACCTTCCGCTTGGACCTCTTCTACCGGTTGAACGTCGTGCCGTTGCGCGTGCCCGCGTTGCGCGAGCGACGCGAGGACGTGCCGGCGCTCGCGACGCACTTCCTGCGCGACATCGCCACACGATCGGGGCGCACTCCCCTCGCATTGCGCGGCGATGCGCTCGAACTCTTGCAGTCGCTCGATTGGCCGGGCAACGTGCGTCAGCTCAAGAATTTGCTCGAGGGCGCGTCGGTGTTCGCGAACGGACCCGAACTGGCGCGTACGGACCTCGAGCAGATCCTCGGTGCCGGCCCGGCGCTCGCGCCCGTGCCGGCTGCGGCGACGGTGACCGTCGCGGGACCGATGGCCGACGACCCGTTCCGCGCCGAGACGTTCGAGGACTTCAAGAATCGCAGCGAAATGGCCTTCATTCAGCGCAAGTTGGCCGAGAACGGCGGAAACGTGAAGCGCACGGCCGAGCGTCTCGGGATGCAGCGCAGTCACATGTACAAGAAGCTCGATCGATACGGACTGAAGTGAGCCGAGATGAGTGCGACTTGGCGGATTCGACTATGGTCGAATAATTATTCGAGTAGGTTCGAATCCGCCTTCCGCATGGATGCAGCCGAGTGCACGCTCGAGCTGCGGATGCGTCTCTCCCAACCCGCGCCGGGCAGGATCCAACTGCTCTCCGGCCGGCGCCAGGTGGGCAAGACGACGCTGCTGGTCGAACTCGCGGATGAACTCGGTCCGAAGGCCATCTACTGGAGCGGCGACGAGTCCGGGTCGACGGCTCCGGGCGCGTTCGGACGCGCGTTCGCGGATGTAGAAGCTGCATCGAGCGTCGGCGGAACCGCGGTGCTGCTGCTCGACGAGATAACGTCTCTGCCGAGTTGGGCCGCGCACCTGAAGGGTGCTTGGGATCGGTTGCGCCGGCGCAAGCTGCGCGTGCACATCGTGGCCACCGGCTCTTCTTCCGTCGTGCTCGGCGAAGGAGTCGAGGAGAGCTTGGCCGGAAGGTTCGAACGACTCGAGCTCACGCACTGGACGCCCACCGCACTCGCCAAGAACTTCCGCATGTCCGCGGAGCGAGCCTGCGAGACGACACTGCGATCCGGCACGTATCCCGGCGCAGTCGAGTACTCGAACGCGCCCGAGCGTTGGGCCGCCTACATCCGTGATGCGGTCATCGAGCCGGCGCTCTCACGGGACATTCGCGACATCGGGCGCGTGCGCAGACCGGCTCTCCTGCGCCAAGTGTTCCATGTAGCCACGTCATCGCCCGCGCAGATCGTGGCGCTCGAGAAGATGCAAGGACGGCTCGACGAGTCCGGGTCTCTCGAAACGATCGCGAGCTACCTCGGACTCCTGGAACGCGCCTACCACGTCGCGCACCTGGACAAGTTCTCGACGCGTGCGGCACGGCAGCGCGCTGCCCCGCCGAAGCTCGTCACCTTGAACCATGCGCTGCTCGCGGTCGCGGATCCGCTCGGGGCGCCGACTGCGAACACGGACCCCGAACGGTTCGGACGCTGGCTCGAGAACGCCGTCCTCGCGCATGCGTGGAACCGCGGACAACGCGTGCGCTACTGGCGCGAAGAGCCGCACGAGGTCGATGCCGTCCTCGACGGTTCGCGGGGCTCGTTCGCGATCGAAGTGAAGTCCGGGCGCTACTCGAAGGCCGATCTCACGGGGCTCTTCGAGTTCACCCGTCGACATCCGCGTTATCGGGTGCTCGTCGTCGGCGTCGCGGGGAATTTGATCGTGGCCGAGCGACTCGGACTCCCTGTCATGCGCTGGCAGGACTTCCTACTAAGGGGTCCGGCACGGATCTCCGACACGCGCGACCTCGTGAGCGAGATCGCACCGACCGATCGCGCGACGAAGAAGCCCCAGAAGAAGCCTGCTAGCGGACCTCGTACACCGCGCTCTCCGGCCCGACTTCGATCGCGCGTGCATCCCGCGCGTCCTCGAGCTCGATGACATAACTACCGGGCAATAGCCGCATGGGCACCAAGCCCGAGATCGGTGGCCATAGCGCGGCGATCGGAAGGCCGGCGCTGTCGTGGAAGTACGCGCGTTGCACGAGGAGCGCCTGCGGACCGAAGTCCAACACGACCTCGACGCCGTCCTCGACGACGATGTCGAGAGGTGTCGTCCCGCGCACCGACTGGGACTCGAACTTCTGGGCCTTGCCTGTCGCGCGGGGATCCGCGACGACGAGCACGTGCGGCTCGTCGGGAAGTCCGACGAACCGCGCGATTCCCTGCGGATCCGTCGCGATCATCGTGCTCTCGCTCCACGCGAATCGTTCGAAGCCGAGCACGCCCAAGCGCACGCCCGGGGCGGGACCGCCGTCGGCGCGGCGAGCACGAACGACCAGTTCGCCTTGTTCTCCGAAGCGCACCTCGCCGAGATCGAGCATTTCGCCAGGACGGAACTCCACCGCGCGGAAGACCGAACCGCGTCCGGGCGCACTGAACGTGAGGAGCCACGAGCCCACCGTGAAGCGCGGATCCGTGCGACAACCCTCGGCTCCCACGTCGACGAGGGATCGTCCCACACCGGTGCGTGTCATGGCGGAGAACTGCGCATCGCCGACCCGCTCGCCGCTCGCGGCATCGACGACGCAGAAGCGCACGGTTGCACGCAGATTCTGGACCAGCGCGAGCGGTGTGCGCAGCACGACCTCGCTCACGTGCGCGTCGACGCGTGCGGCTGCGACGACGACGCCGTCGAGACTGCCGTGCACGAAACCCGGCAATTCCGTCGGGAATTCCAGCATGCCTGCGGCGTCGCGGCCGGCGCCGGGCCACAGCGGCTCGCGCGGAGCGCTGGTGCGCACGCCGGGCGACAGCGCGTGCAGGACGGCACGGCGTGAGTTCGGGGCGATCTCGCCGACCTCGCGCAGGGTCGCGTCGACCGCGACGCGCGCCAGCACGGGCCCGACGATCACCCCGGGTTCTTGGAGCGCCTCGAGGAACGGCGCGCCGGTCTCGGTCTGCCAGCGCACACGCACGATCGGCGCGGCCGCGAGACGCAGTTCGACGAGCTGCTCCGCGGTTTCGCCGTTCACCTCGACCGGCTGGACGAGGGGCATCCGGCCAGGCGCGGAGGCCGTGACCGTGTGGGCTCCCGGTGTGAGCCCCGCGCAGCGCCAGCGCGTCCCGGATGAGTCTTCTCGTTCCGTCGGAACGAGGCGCGCCAACCTGTCCGCGCACTCGAGCTGAGTGGAGCCGCGGAGCGGGGAACCCTTCTCGTCGAGCAGCACGAACACGACGGTCACCGCCGTGAACTTCGCCGCCGAGACGCGCTCGACGAGCTCGACGCGCGGTTCGCGTGGCGCCGATTCCGTGCGCTTCGTCTCGGAGAGCTCCGCGGGCACGAGCGGGCCGCGCGGTTCCTCGTCGACGGAGCGCGGCGCGATCGGTTCGGACTTCGCGGGTTCTGCGCCAGTCCCCACGGCGAGCCACGCGAGGAGCACGAGTGCGGCGAGAGCGCCGACGACGAGGACGATGCGCATGGGGGGCGCGCATTCTGTACGCCGGCGCGACGCGGGGCTCCGCTCAAAATCTCGCGCGGCGCGCGAACCGTCGGGTTCGCGCGCCGCGCGCCGGCTCACGCGAGCCTTGGAGCCCGCATCACGGCTCGAATGGGCCCGCATCACGGCTCGAACGGGCCCCGCATCACGGCCCGAATGAGCCCGCATCACGGCCCGAATGGGCCCGGCATCACGGCCCGAATGGGCCCCGCATCACGGCCCGAATGGGCCCGGCATCACGGCCCGAACGGGCCCGACATCAGGGGATGCGCAGGCGCATCCCCTTCTTGATCGACTCGGGCTTGTCGAGCAGATCGCGGTTCGCCTCGTAGATCTCCTTCCAGCGGTTCCCGTCGCCGAGCTCCGCCTTCGCGATCTTCCACAGGCTCTCGCCGTTCGTGACGACGTGCATCTTCTTGCCCGAGGCCTTGGCTTCGGTCTTCGGCTCGCTCGCGCCCTTCTTGCCGGACTTCGCGACCGAGTTCGTCGGCGCGGCGTCCTTCGCCACCATCGCGCCAGCGGGCTCCGCCGCGGCCGTCGGGCGCTCACCCGCGAAGACCGGCACGAAGACCGTCTCGCCCGGCTGAACGTCCATGCGACCCTCGTTGTGACGCTTGAGGACGTCGAGCCGCTGCCAGTCGCCGTAGTACGTGTCCGCGATGCCGCGCCACGAGTCGCCTTCCTTCCACGTGTAGAGCTTCAGGTCGGGGAACCACGAGTCCTGCAGGCCGTCGAGCTGCTTCAGGAGCGCACCGGGCGGCAACGTCGGCACGGAGGCGACGGGAGCCGCCGTCGGGGTCGGTTGGACCGGTGCAGCGTTCGGGACGACGGCCGGCGTCGGCACGGGAAGTTGAACTCCGGCTTGCGCCCCCGCCGGAACTTGCGTGGTCGGCTGCGCGAGCGGCGCGACCGACGTGTTGAGGAGCGGCGCGACGTTCGGCGCGGGCGCCGCCGGACCTCGAGCGACGAGCGGCGCGGCCTTCTTCCCGCCGGCCTCGACGACGTTCGTCTTGTCGAGCGGATCGTCGACCGTGACGGTCACGACGAGGATCAGCGCTACGAGGAAGAGAACAGAGAGAACGATGACCTTTTCGACCTTGCCCATGGATGTCGCGCGGCGCCTGCACAGGCCGCGGCGGTGCGGTTTGGAACTGGATTCTCTGGAGCGGCGGGGCGCTGCCGGACGGCTGCGCCAACCCGTGACTTCGTAGGGGGTTGCAAGAGTCGAGTCAAAGAGAAATCACCCATTCCCACCCCCACCCGTGGTGTGCCGAGAGTCTCCAGACGCCCCATCCCGGGCCGCTTTCCCAAGGAAACTCAGGGTTGTTTCACTGCCAATCGGGACCTCGGTTCGTGCACGAGGCGGCGTGTCGGCATAGAACCGCACGTGCGAATGAGCGCCCACGTCGCACCGATCGCTTTGCGCATCGAGCGCGACATCGACGGGAGTCCGCTACCCACGTGGCGCGATCCGTGGGTGCGCGCGCTGCTCGTGCTCACGTTGCTCTTGCAGGCCTTCGCGTGGATGCGCGTCGAGGGCTACCAGATCGCGGACTCGGTCGAGTTCATGGAGATCGCGCAGAGCATCGTGCGCGGTGAGGAGCGCGTCGATGCAGGCGTGATCCGACCGATCGGATTCTCGTTCGTCTTGCTGCCGTTCTTCGCGCTCGCCGATTGGATCGGCATCCGCGATCAGCGTGCGGTCGTGTGGTGCGTGACGCTCGTCGAGCTCCTGCTCGGTTGCGTGCTCGTCGTGCTCACCGCGCGCATCGCGGCGCGACTCGGTGGCCGCGCGTGCGGACTCGCGGCGGGATTCCTCGTCGCGACGAACCCGGTCTTCTTGCAGTACTCGACGCAGCCCGAGTCGGGCATCCCGGCCGGTGTGTGCATCGCGCTGGCGCTCGAGAAACTGCTCGTTTCGAGCGGAAAAGAGCGCATTTCGGCGCGCGACGCGTGGATCGGTGGTCTGTGGCTCGGAGCCGCGTTCCTCATCGCGTACAAAACTCTGCTCGTCTCGGGCTTGCTCATCGTGCTGATCTTGATGCGCGATCGTTGGACGCGACGATCGACGTGGATCGCGGCCGCGAGCGGGCTCGCATCAGCGCTACTCCTGCAGAGCGTGCTCGACTGGATCATGTACGACACGTTCGGCGCGAGCATCTTCAACTACGTCGCGCAGAACACCGGCAGCGTGCTGACGTCGGCGCTGCTGCACTTGCACTACTCGATCGGGGGTGGGATCAAGGAACTCGCGCTCGAGGCCGCGAACCAACCGAAGAGTTTCTGGCTCGATCGCGCGGAGGACACGTACCGACTGCGCGCGCAACTCACCGGGGAAGACTGGTCCGGCCCCACGGACGTGACGCCCCGCGGAAAGATGAGTCCGTGGTTCTACCTCACGGAATTGCCCTCGATGCTGCCGTGGCCCGCGATCGCGCTGCTCGCGATCGGAGTCGTGTTCGCGGCGATCAAACGCAACGTCGCTGCGGTCATCCTCGTCGTCGTTTTCGCTGCAAACGTGGCCGCGACGAGCCACAAGGGTCAGAAGGAATTCCGTCTCTGGTTGCCGCTGCTGCCCGTCCTGATGCCCGTGGTCGCCTTCGGTTTCACCTCGATCGGTGGGCGCGTGCTCGCGCGAGCGGGAGGTGCACGCAGAGTCGTGACGACGGCGCTCTTCGCCGCGGTCGGTGTGCTCTCCGTGCGCTCCCTGACTCGGATCGAGACGCGCGCGTTCGGTGGTTATTGGGTCGCGATGGACTGGGTCAACGAGCGCGCTGCAGAGGAGCTGTCCGTTCGCACCGAGGCGGCCGATCGCCTGGGACATCGCGAGCCAAAACCCCTGCGCGTCGCCGCGGCCTACAACTGGGCCATCTTCCGACGCGGCTCGCCCATCGTCGAGACGGTGAAACTGCCAGCCCAGCTCAACATGTGGAAGCAGTACAAGCCCGACGAGACGACCGGATTCGTGCACGAACACGCCGATGATCTCGCCAGTCTCGAGGAAGTGGACATCTTCCTCGTGCACCTCCCGATCCTCTCGGAACACCCGGAACTCATGCGCTTCGTCGCCGTCCACTTCGACGTGGCGAACGTGTTCTACGACCAACGGACCTACGGCGATCTCGGGCCGATTTTCGCGCTCGAGCGCCGGACCTCGAATCCACGCGGGCGACGATTCCTGGAAGAGCGACGTGGTCTCGACGCTCGCGCCTTCCAGGAGGAGCGTCAACTCCGCGGCGGAATCGACTTCATCGATCCGGCGGATCCTGCGGGCGATCGACTCGAGTTCCTCGGCGTCGAGTATCAGAGCGTGACGCCGCACGGATTCGGCTGGATCACGTACCACTGGCGCACGCAGCGCGCGATTCGGAGCGATTGGACGCTGGTCGATCGCATCACAGCGCCCGACGAGCGCGACGTGTGGGACAACGGACACCGCGCGGCCTACGGTGCCCTGCCCACGAATCGTTGGGAGCCCGGCACGATCGTGTCCGAGGGCTACTTGGTCGTGCCCGCGAGCGAGCCGTACAAACCCGGCGCCGAATTCCAACCGGTGGGCGGCGCGTACCGCCGCGGCGATCTGCTCCCGGTCCGCTGCTGGATGGGCGTGCGCGAGTACGGTCCCGATCCCGGGGATGGGACGCTTGCGCCGGTCCTGCGCGAGCTCGTCGCCGCGCGCGCCGGTGCCACGGAGCCCGCGCGGCCGGTAGGCGCGAACGAGCTCTACGAGACCCCGGATGGCACCCAATGGAGCGCGGACGGGCTCATCCGCGTCCACGGCCTCTTGATGCCGGTGCTCGACGCCGCGCGACTGCCCGACGACGGCCGCAGAATCGTGGAGTGATCTCGACGCCCGATCCTTGAGCGTCGCTTTGCACGCAGTTATCCTGCGGCTCCATGCGCGGAAGCATGGAATTGCGACGGGAGACTGCTCGACCGAGTGCACGACGCTTCGGGACATCCCCCCTCGAAGCCCTGACCGCCCTCCTCGCTCCGGCGCTCGTGCTCACAGGCCTCTGCGCTCTCGCGGTCACGACCTTGAGTGGCTGTGTGTCGGAGGGGTCGCGCGCTGCGGACGTGAAAGCGCCCACGCAACCGGATGCCAAGAAAGCCGTCGAGCTGCGCTACCGCGCCGTGGCGCAGAACCTCTCCTTCGGTCTCGTCAACGAGTCGCACTCGAACCGCGCGGAGCTCTACTCGGAACGCCAACCCCTCGACCGTGCGACGACGAAGGTCAGCCCCGATGAAGTCGTGGACGAGATCGTCGCTTACTTCCGCGAACAGGGATTCTTCGAGATCGCGGCACGGGGTGCTGCTCCCGCGAACGCATCGCAGGGCGCGAGTCAGATGCTCGAGGTCGCACTGCCGGATGGTCAGTTCCACGCGGCTCTGCGCAAGGGCGTGACCAAGGAGTACGCCACGACGTTCCAAACCTGCGCGAAGGCTTTGCTCGACGTCTACAACAGCACGATGCAGTTGCAGGCGGTCGACGACACGCCGGATTGGATGAACGGCAAGGCGCGTCCGACTACGAAGTCGACGACACCCGGAGGCTAGTCGCGATGCACTCCCTCCCGAATCGACCGGCCGGAATCGACCCGCGCGCGGACTCTGGTCCCGTGCGGGCCATCGCGCTCATCCCGGCTCGCCTCGCGAGCACGCGTTTGCCGCGCAAGATGCTGCTCGAGGAGACGGGACTGCCGCTCGTCGTGCACACGGCGCGAAATGTTGCTGCGTCAGGCCTCTTCGCGCGCGTGGCCGTCGCGGTCGATGCCGACGAGGTCGAGCAAGCCGTGCGCGTTCACGGTTTCGAGGCGATCCGCACGCGCGTCGAGCATCCGAGCGGCACGGACCGCGTGCGCGAAGCCTGGGAACTTCTGGCGGCAGGCGGCGAGCACGCGGACGTCCTCGTCGGCGTGCAGGGTGACGAGCCCGATCTCGAAGCCGACGACCTCGCACGCCTCGTTGCCGCGTTCGCCGATCCCGCGGTCGAGATGGCGACCTTGTGCGCGCCGCTCGACGACGCGCGCGCCTTCGAAGCGGGTAGCGTCGTCAAGGTCGTGCGCGACACGCGCGGCGACGCGCTCTACTTCTCGCGCGCGCCGATCCCGGCCGCGGGCCACGATCGCGGCGACGCGCGCGCACCGATCCTGCGTCACGTCGGCGTCTACGCGTACCGGCCGAAGGCGCTCGTGCGCTTCACCGAACTCCCCCGCGGGGTGCTCGAACAGCGCGAGTCGCTCGAACAATTGCGCTGGCTCGAGGCCGGCTTCCGCATGCGCGTCGTGGACGCCCGCCGCGCACCGCGCGGGATCGACACGCTCGAGGATTACCGCGCTTTCGTGACTCGCACGCGTGCGGACCCGAGTGGTTCGGCGCGTGAGGCTCGCGCGAACGCGAGCGTGGCACAACGCGAGTACGCGGCAGTGGCGCAACGCGTAAACGCGGCAGTGCCACAACGCGTAAACGCGGCAGTGCCACAACGCGTAAACGCGGCGGTGCCACAACGCGTAAACGCGGCAGTGCCACAACGCGTAAACGCGGCAGTGCCACAACGCGTAAACGCGGCAGTGCCACAACGCGTAAACGCGGACAGTGGCTCAAGTCGATGGGATGACACGGGTAGAGGACTCAGCGAGGCGCGAGCAGGATGACCAAGCACATCTTCGTGACAGGCGGCGTCGTTTCGAGCCTCGGCAAGGGGCTCACTTCGGCGGCGATCGGGATGATCCTCGAGCGGCGCGGCTTCGTCGTGTCGATGCAGAAGCTCGACCCCTACATCAACGTGGATCCGGGCACGATGAGCCCGTTCCAGCACGGCGAGGTCTACGTGACCGACGACGGCGCGGAAACGGATCTCGACCTCGGTCACTACGAGCGTTTCACGCACGCACGGCTGACGAAATCGTCGAATTTCACGACCGGCAAGATCTACAGCCAGGTCATCGCGCGCGAACGGCGCGGTGATTATCTCGGGCGCACGGTGCAGGTGATCCCGCACATCACGGATGCGATCAAGGAAGCGATCCATGAAGGTGTCGTGTCGCCCGACCATCGACCGGTGGACGTCGCGCTCACCGAAATCGGCGGCACCGTCGGTGACATCGAGTCGCTGCCGTTCCTCGAAGCGGCGCGTCAGTTCGCGCTGGAAAAGCCGCGGGGTGACGTCCTGTTCGTGCACCTCACCCTGCTCCCCTACTTGCGCTCGTCGGGCGAGATGAAGACGAAGCCGACGCAACAATCGGTGGCACTGCTCCGCGAGATCGGCATCCAGCCCGACATCTTGATCTGCCGCACCGAACAACCGATGACGCGCGAGATGGCGCAGAAGATCTCGCTGTTCTGCAACGTGCGCGTGGAAGCGGTCGTCGAGGAGCGCGATGTCGAGTTCTCGATCTACCAAGTGCCGACGGACCTCGTGGAGTCGGGCCTCGACAAGCTGATCGTCGATCGGCTCTCGTTGCCCGCGGGCGGCGAAACCCGCTTCGACGACTGGCGCGCGATGATCGAGGACATCCGCCGCACGACCGACGAGGTCGAGATCGCCATCGTGGGCAAGTACGTCGAACTCCACGACGCCTACAAGTCGATCTACGAAGCGCTGGCTCACGCCGGCGTGGGCAACCGCTGCAAGGTCAAGCTCAAAAAGGTGCGCGCGGAGGACGTGCTCGGACCGAACGGACTCGCTCTGCTCGCTGGCGTGCACGGGATCCTCGTGCCCGGCGGATTCGGCGATCGCGGCGTCGAGGGCAAGATCCTCGCTATCCGCCACGCGCGCGAACAAGGCATCCCGTTCTTCGGCATCTGCTTGGGGATGCAGTGCGCGGTGATCGAGTACGCGCGCGGCGTTCTCGGGCTGGACGGCGCGCACACGTTGGAACACTCGCCTCACTCGCCCCATCCGGTGATCGCACCGATGGAGGACCAACGCGCTGTTTCGAACTTGGGCGGCACGATGCGGCTCGGCTCGCAGCCCTGTCGGATCGAACCTGGAACGCTCGCGCATCGCCTCTACGGTGCCACTCTCGTTCACGAGCGACATCGCCATCGATTCGAATTCAACAACGACTACCGCGCGGCTTTCCAGGGCTCGAAACTGCGCGTTTCCGGCTTGAATCCCGACCGTGACCTGGTCGAGATCGTCGAACTCGACGGGCACCCGTTCTTCGTCGGCGTGCAGTTCCACCCGGAGTTCAAGAGCACGCCGCTCGCTCCGCACCCGGTGTTCCGCGGGTTCGTCGGAGCCGCGCTCGCCCACTCGAAGAATGGTCATCGCGAGCGCGCGCGCGAGGTCGAACTCGCGTGAGCGGCGCCTACGAATCGACGCGACGGACGGCGCAGGACGTGCCGCTTCCCGGCGGAGACTTTCGCTTGTTCGTCACCCGCCTCTCGTTCCAAGCGATGATCTCGCTCGGCCTCGTCGAGAATCCGATCACGGGCACACGCCAAGTGAACGCCGCGAGCGCGCGCATGCTCGTCGACGATCTGCGGATGCTGCTCGACAAGACGCGCGGGAACCTCGATCCGGAGGAGGAGACGTACCTCGAGAAGATCTCGACGGACCTCGATCGCCAGTTCGAGCGCATCGTCGGACCGGAAGAAGGCTCCGAGATCGAAACCGAGACTGCGAACTGATCGGCCGCGGAACTCGTCTCGCGCACTCAGAGACCGTGAAGAATTCACGGCCTCTCGCGCTGCAAAGCGGCGCCACTGGAGTCTGAGAGCCCGTACGATCGATTTCTTCACGGGCTTTCAGCGCCTGAGAAGAATTCACGGGCGACGCGACGCGGAAGCGGCGCCAACAGCATCTGAGAGCGCGTAGGCTCGATTTCTTCTCGCGCACTCAGGCGACGCGCGCGATCGCGATCTTCAACGCCGGCGGATCCCCGGGGAAATCCGCGTCAGGGCCGATCACAGCGAGCGCCGCCAGCGGACGGCCGCACTTCTCCGCCGTGCGCGCCAATGTCGCGCGCCAGGTCTCGACGCCCACGCGCGCGACGTGGTTCGTCGCCAATACGCGACCACCGCTCGCGCACGCGAGCAGCGCTGGTTTGAACAGACTCGGATAGTCGTTCTCGACGTCGACGGCGCCGAACGGCCCCTTCGACCACGCCGGCGGATCGAGGACCACGACGTCGAAGGTCCGGGGTTCCAAACGCAAATAGGGCCGCGAGGACCCGCGCCCCTTCACAGGCAGTCCTGCGAGTTGACGCAACACGGGCAGCACGTCCTCGTGGATGTCGCGGACTACTTCGGCGCGAATCCCAGCCAGTTGTGCGTGTCGTCGAGCAATGTCCAGACTCGTCTTGGCGAAGTCGACGTTCCAGACTTCGGTCGCGCCGTGCGCTGCGGCGCAGATACCGGCGGAGCCCGTGTAGGCGAAGAGATTCAGCACGCTGCGCCCCGCCGCGAGGTCACTCACGATTCGCCGACCTGCGCGCAGGTCGAGGAACAGCCACGGATCCTGTCCGCGATGTCGCGCGCGAATCGCGTACGGCACTCCGAACTCGGTGGCGACATGCTCTTCCAGCGCGCTTGGATGCGGCGTGTGCCAGCGCTCGAACGGTTCGCGTGGCCAATTCGCGCGATGATTCCAGGCCGAGACTACGTCGCCGCGCACGCGTGTGCGTACGAACGATTCGATGCGATCGAGCTCGCCGTCGACGAGCGGTTCGCGGAAGGTCTGGACGAGAAGGAGTCGTCCGTACAAGTCGATCGAGAGCCCGGGACGTCCCTCGGCGAGGCCGTGTAGCAGTCGGAAGCAGTCCGTCCGCTCGCTCGCGAGCCGCGCGCGGAGTTCACCCCGTTGCTCGAGCGCGCGCTCGAGCAGCGCTTCGATCGCGAGAACGGCTTCCACGGCCGATACGATAACGACCGATGGCTCGCGCACACGGCTTCTCCATCCTCGGCATCGAGGTGCGCGGACTGTCGATCGGCGGCATCGAGACCTGCATCGACTTGCCCGGCTTCGGCGTCGCATTCGACGTCGGTCGCGCGCCCGAGCACGTGATCGCTCGCCCGACCGTGCTGTTCACGCACGGCCACATGGATCACATGGGCGGAGCGGCTTACCACTGCGCGTTGCGCGGGCTGCGTCGGCTGCCACCGCCGACCTACGTCATCGGTCACGAGAACGTCGCGGCGTTCGGCGAGTTGTTCGCCGCGTGGAGGAAGCTCGATCGTTCGACGCTCGAGCACGAACTCGTCGCGATCGGCCCGGGCGAGGAGCACGCGATCGGTCCGCGGCTCGTCGCGCGTCCGTTTCGGTCGCTGCACCGCGCACCGTGTCAGGGTTACGCGCTGGTCGAGCGACGCACGCGCCTCCGCGCCGACCTCGCGGGCCTGCCGCAGGCCGAGATCCGCGCCGCGCGCTCTCGCGGCGAGGAAGTGACCGACGTCGTCGAGGACATTCGCGTCGCGTTCTGCGGCGACACGCTGATCGACGTCGTCGAGCGCGAGGAGGTCGTGCGCACCGCGAAGCTCCTGATTCTCGAAGTCACGTTCCTGGACGATCGCATTTCACCGGCCGAAGCTCGCGAGAAGGGTCACGTGCACCTCGACGAAGTGTGCGAGCGCGCCGACTTGTTCCAGAACGAAGCGATCCTCGTGACGCACTTCTCGGCGCGCTACGGGCCGGCGGATATTCGGAAGATCCTGGAAGCGCGGTTGCCGGCGACCTTGCGCGAGCGCGTGGTGCCGTTCATCCCGAGTTGAGCCGTCCTGGGCCGAGCGCGCGAGCCGCGCGGTGGACCTCGGCGTGGAGATCGGCCGTGATCTCAGCCGTCTTCGCGTACCCGCCGGCGAGCACGATGCACACGGGGACGCCCTGCGCTCGACAGGTCTCGAGCACGTAGCGATCGCGCGCGCCGATCCCCGCCTTCGTGAGCGCGAGGCGACCGAACCGATCCCCGGCCGCGATGTCGACGCCGGCGAGATAGAACACGATGTTCGCACGCGCGGCGTCGAAACAGCCGGGCAAGTGCTGCTCGAGTTGCGCGAGGTATCCCGCGTCGTCGAGCCCATCGACCAACGCGACATCGAGGCTCGATCGTTCCTTCCGCAGCGGAAAGTTGCGCTCGCCGTGCATCGAGAACGTGAACACCGACGCGTCGTGCTGGAAGATCGAGGCCGTCCCGTTGCCCTGGTGCACGTCGAGATCGACGACGAGCGCACGCTGGATTCGACCTTCGCGCTGCAGCACGCGGATCGCGACCGCGACGTCGTGGAAGGTGCAGTAGCCCTCGCCGCGTTCCGCGAACGCGTGGTGCGTGCCGCCCGCCAGGTTGGCCGAGATCCAGTCCTCGAGCGCGCGTCGTGATGCATCGATCGTGCCTTGCACGGCGAGCCGCGCGCGGCGCAAGAGCGTCGGACTCCACGGGAATCCCAGTCGTTTCGCGGTGTCCGCGGTCAATGCGCCCGTGAACACTTGCTCGACGTACTCCGCCGTGTGGACGAGCAACAGATCTTCGCGTCGAACCTCGTCGGGCGCGACGACGTCGCTCGGAACGATCAAACGCTCCGCGAGCAGGATCGCGTGCAGCGCCGGATACTTGCCCATCGGGAACGGATGCCGCTTGGGGAGCGGGATCCAGTAGTCCGTGTGGTAGCCGACGCGCACGCTGTTCGGTCGCCGCTCGTCACTCGGGACAGTCGCAGCCGCTGTCGACCCAAGTCCGCACCGCGGCGACCAACTCGGCATGCGGCGTCGATACCCTCGTGCGTCCGTCGCCGGGCGCCCAACCCCACAGGACGAGCGGGTCGTGCGCCATGTGCTCGAACAACTGCTCCGGAGTCTTGCCGCCGTTCTGCGCCGGATCGCGCATCTGACGGCAGAGTTCGTCGCGGCTCATCCCCTCGAAGACGAGCGGCATGTCGCGCTTCGGCAAGTGCCAGTTCGGAGCTCCGGGCGGCATGTGGGCGCCGGGCACATTCGCGGTGCCGTGACACGTCGCGCATTGCATCGCAAATAGTCCCTTGCCGTCGGGGCCGCCGTGCACGTTCTGCGCGTGCTTCGCCTTGTGATCGCCCTGGAACGGCACATCGTCCACCGGGTGGCAGTTCAGGCAGCGCGGATGCTGGAGCACGCCATAGATCGTGTCCCAAGCCCGCACGGTTTCCGCGTCCGCGACCGAAGCGCGCGAAGCCGATTCGATCGGACCGTCCGGCGACGAACACTGCACGGCGAGCCCGAGCGAGGCGCCCGCGGCGAGAGCGGAGAACAGCGAGAATCGAACACGACGCGAGATCATGCGCGGAGGTCCTCGGGGCGGATCGGCAGGCGGCGGATGGGCTTCTTCGTCAGCGCGAACAGCGCGTTCGCGAGCGCGGGCGCGACCGGCGGAACGCCCGGTTCGCCGCAACCCGTCGAAGGTTCGTCGCTCGTCACGATGTGGACGTCCACGCTCGGCATCTCCTGGATGCGCAACATCGGGAAGTCGTGGAATCCCGTCTGCTCGACGCGTCCGTCCTTCAACGTGATCGCGCTGTAGAGCGCGCTCGTCAGGCCGAAGCCGATGGCGCTTTCCATCTGCGCGACGACGCCGTCGGGGTTCACGACGCGGCCGCAATCGATCGCGACGGTCGCGCGATGCACGCGCGGCTTGCCCTTCTCGATCGACGCCTCCATGACGATCGCGACGTAGCTGCCGTACGAGAAGTGCTGCGCGATGCCGCGCGCGCGACCAGCGGCGAGCTTCGTCCCCCACTTGGCTTTCGCTGCTGCGAGTTCGAGCACGCCGCGGTGACGCGGTTTGTCCTTCAGCATCGCCCGGCGGAATTCGAACGGATCCGCGCCGGACTTCGCCGCGAGCTCGTCCAGGAACGCCTCCACGGCGAACGCCGTGTGCGAGTGCCCGACGGAGCGCCACCACAACGTCGGCACGACGACCTTCGTGGTGTGCAGATCGACTTCGACGTTCGGGATCGCGTAGGGCGTGTCCTCGACGCCCTCGATCGACAGCGAATCGATCCCGTTCTTCACGAACGCGGCCTCGAACGGCGTGCCGGCCATGAACGACTGGCCGACGACGGTGCAAGCGAGCGACTCGATGCCACCTTGCGCATCGAGCGTCGCGCGCATGCGATCCGTCCACATCGGGCGGTAGTAACCGCCGGCGAGATCGGCGTCGCGCGTCCAGATCACTTGGACCGGAGCCTTCGCGAGCTTCGCGATCTCGACGGCTTCGACGACGAAATCCGCCTTTGGATTCGCGCGCCGGCCGAAGCCGCCGCCGAGGAACGTCGTGTGGATCTTGACCTTGTCGGGCGTGAGGCCGGCCACCGCAGCGGCCGCGCCTTGGTCGACGGTCTGGAACTGCGTGCCGGTCCAGATCTCGCACGAGTCGGCGTCGAGCTTCACCGTGCAGTTCAACGTCTCCATCGGCGCGTGGGCGAGGTACGGCATCTCGTACAACGCTTCGATCGCCTTGGAGCCCGCGGCCGCGATCTTGCCGCGCGCATCGCCGTCGCGACGACCGACGAGACCCTGCGTCTTCGACAGTCGCTCGTAGTCCGCGCGCATTCCGTCCGAGGAGAGCGACGCGCCCTCCCCGAGATCCCAATCGATCTCGAGCAGGTCGCGCGCGCGTTTCGCGGCCCAGAAACGGTCGGCGAGCACCGCGACGCCCGACGAGATCTGCACCACGTCGCGCACGCCCGGCACCGCTTTCGCCTTGTCCGCGCGAAACGAGCGCACGGTGCCGCCGAACACCGGCGAGTGCGCGACGAGCGCCGTCAACATCCCGGGCAGTCGCACGTCGATGCCGAACTGCGCCGTACCGCGGATCTTCGCCGGCGTGTCGAGGCGTTTCGTCGAACGACCGACGATCTTGTAGTCCTGGCGAGCTTTCGGCGTGGCTTCCTTCGGCACCGAGAGCTTCGCGGCGTCTTCGGCGAGCTCGCCGTAACCGACACGGCGCTTCGAAGCTGCGTGCACGACCGAGCTCGATTCCGTGGTGAGCTCAGCGGCGGGCACGCCGAGTCGTGTCGCCGCGGCCGCCACGAGCATCGCGCGCGCCGTCGCACCCGCTTGCTGCAAGCCCGGCGTCATTCCGGCGACGCTCGTGCTGCCGCCGGTCATCTGGATGCCGAATCCCGGGTGCGCGTAGACGATGTCGGCCGGCGCGAACTCGAAGCCGACCTTCGACCAATCGGCGTCGAGTTCCTCGGCCACGATCATCGCGAGCGACGTCGAGACGCCTTGGCCCATCTCGGCCTTGTTGATGATCACCGTGATGCGCCCGTCGGTCGCGAGCCGCACGAACGCGTTCGGTGCGAACGCCGGATCCGCGGGCGAAGCGACGAGTGCGGCCGGATTCGCGCTCGCGCTCGGCGAAAAACGCACGGCGAGCAGAAGTCCGCCGCCGACCGCGAGTCCGCGCAGGAGGTCGCGTCGTTGCAGGCCTGAGGAGCTCATCGCGCACCTTCGCGAGCGATCTCGGCCGCGCGGTGGATCGCGCTGCGGATGCGCACGTACGTCGCGCAGCGACACACGTTGCCCGACATGCACACGTCGATGTCGGCGTCGGTCGGCTTCGCGGCGTCCTTCAAGAGGACTGCGGCGCTCATGATCTGACCCGTCTGACAGTAGCCGCATTGCGGCACGTCCTGCTCGGTCCAGGCTTGCATCAGCGCGTCGCCGAACCGGCTGTCGAGACCTTCGATCGTCGTGATCTTCTTGCCGGCCGCGGCCGACACGGGCAACACACACGAACGCGCCGCGCGTCCGTCGACGTGGACGGTGCACGCGCCGCATTGCGCCGCGCCGCAACCGAACTTGGTGCCGAGGAGCGCGAGGTCCTCGCGCAGGACCCACAGGAGCGGCGTCGTCGGATCGACATCCACCGCCAGCCTCTGGCCGTTCACTTCGAGATCGAGGGGCATCAGCAGGTTCCTTGCACGCCGTTCCTTGCGCGCCGTTCGTTGCACGCCGTTCCTTGCGCGCCGTTCGTTGCGCGTGGAGCATTCCCGGCACGCGCGCACGGCGCAAGGGGCCGCAAGGCCGGGTATCGACGCCTAGTCGAGAGAACCGAACGCGGCCAGCCGTCGTCCAGCGCGTCCTCAGCCACGCGTCGCGGCAGGATCTGGGCCGTCCGCGCGCCGGACTTCGCGGATCGTCACGACGAGGAGCGCGATCGTGAACCACGTGACGACGGACGCGCTCTGCAGCCAGGCCTTGCCCGCGCGGCCGACGACCTCCTCGCTGAGCAGTCCGCAGCACACCCAGTACCCAGCCAGGAACCAGGCGAGCCCGCGCCGTCGACCGCTCTCGCTGGCCGCGGCCGCGAGCAGCGCGAAGAGCACGATCAGGACCGCGTGGTGTGCTTTCCACGCGATCGGCGACGCCAACAGCGCGGCGGGCAGGAACGCGAGCAGCGCGAGGATCTCGGACCGAGAACTGCGCGCACGCCAGCTCGCCCAGGCAGCCGCGGCGAGCCCCAGGCTCGAACCCACGCGCGCGATCCACCGCGCCCACTCGCCGTACGCCCCCGCGTCGCCCCCGAACAGCTCCGCGCCCCGCCCGAGCGCCGCGCGCAACGACTGGTTCATGCCGGTCTCGTCGACCGGGAACCCGACCGGCACCTGCACCGCCGAGGTCGGATCGTCGACCGCCGCGAACGCGCGCACGTCCGCCAGCCAGCGCGTCCACAGCTCGATCCACTCCGCGGGCCCGAACCACAGTCCCGGCATCCAGACCAGGAGCGCGAGCACCGCCATCGCCGCCGCGAACGCGCGCCAACGCCCGCGCAGGACGAGCGCGATCGCGAGCGGCGCCAGGTTCGGCTTCAGTGCCAGCGGCAGCGCCACGAGCATGGCCGGCGCGAGGATCCTGCCCGCGAGCGCCAGCTCGAGACCCCAGAGCAGCGTCGTCACGTACAGCGTGTTGCCGCCCCCGCCCGACATGTCGCGCAGGAGGTAGCGGCTGCCGACGAGCAGTCCGATCGCGAAGAGGACGCTCGCGTGCGGCTCCGCGAGCGGCCACGCGCGCGCCAGCCAGCGCCGCAGCAGAACGAACAGCGCTGCGAGCGCCGCGATCTGCGACGAGGCCCACACGACGCGCGCCGGCGTCGTCGGCAGGAGCGACAGCGGCGCGCACACGATCGCGTACGACGGCGGATACGGACCGTGCAGCCGCCCGCCGCGCCGCAGGTCGTCGTACGGGTCGTGGCGATCGACGAAACGCGCGCCCCACTCCTGGTTGCGCACCAGGACGCCCTCGCTCTTGCGCGCCGCGCGCAGCACGAGGACGACGGCGATCACGATCGCCAAGGCAAGGAGGATGCGGTCGCGCGCGCGGCGGCGCTCGGGATCCGCGGGGAAGAGCGCACGCACTGCGAGCATCCTGTCCGAGCGCGCGCCCGTGTTCCAGACATCGCGAAGCGCGCTTGCGTCTGCCCGCGCGCCGCGTTCCGCTCTGCGCGCGTGAACGCCCGGACTTCGACGCGCATCCACGCCGTGCTGCCCTGGATCCTCCTCGGGCTCGGCATCTGGTTCGCAGCGCGCGGATGGCGCGACGCGGTCAGCGCGCACGGCTCCGACCTGGCCGTCTACTGGCGCGCCGCGCGCGCGGTCGTCGAGGGCCGCGACCCAAACAGCGTCGACCAGTGGATCTACCCGCCGGGCGCGGCGGTCGCGCTCGCGCCGCTCGGCCTCCTGCCGCTGCCGGTCGCGGCGGCGATCTTTCAGGTCCTGTCACTGGCCGCGCTGGCGTGGTGCTCGCGGCGCGCCGTCGACCTCGTGCGCGGCGAAGGTCTCGCGGCGCCGGCGTGGCTCGCGTGGCTGCCCGCCCTCGTCGTGCTGCGCCTCGCCGATTCCAACCTGACGAACGGACAGGTCAACCACTTCACGCTGGCACTGATCGTCGCCGCGCTGCTCGCGGTGCAGCGCGGTCGAGCGTTCACGAGCGGCGCGTGGGTCGGCGCCGCCGCGGCCTTCAAGGTCGTGCCCGGCATCGTGGCGCTGGCGTTCGTCGCGCGGCGCACTGCGCGCGCGTTGCTCGGCGTCGCGACGGCCGGCGTGCTAGGCCTCTTCGCGCTCCCGATGATCGCGTTCGGACCGCGCACGGGGCTCGAGCGCATCGCGGGCTGGTGGCACGGACTCGTCACGCCCTACGCACACGGCGGCGACGAGCTGCTCTCCGCGCGCGAGTACGTGCCCGGCCAGAGCCTGACCGCGATGCTCTACAGAGCACTCGCGGCGACGCCCGCGACGTCGAAGCGCGCCGCGGGACCGACGGCGGAACTCGTCGCGTGGTCGCCGGATTCCGTGCATCGCATCGTCATCGCCGTGCAAGCGTTCTGGGTCCTCGCGCTCGTGGCGACGCTCGTGCGGTCCGCGCGCGACGACCGTGCGGGAGCACGACTACGCGAAGCGTGCCTGTGCATGGCCAGCGGGCTGATGCTCGCGCCGCTGGTCCACAAGGCACACATGGTCTGGATGCTGCTCCCCTACGCGCTGCTCCTCGCCGGCGCGCCGCGCGAACTCGGAAGGATCGCCCGACGCGTGCGCTCTGGATTCGTCGTCGCATCGGCGCTGTTCGTCGCCGCGACGGCGCCGGCGATGCTCGGCCGCGCGTTCGCGACGACGGCGTTGTCGTTCAGCTTCGTCGGGCTCGGCGTCGTGATGGCGACCATCGCGCTGGCGATCGACGTGTGGGCGCGCTCTTTTGGTTCATCGGGAGCAACGCAGGCGGACGAGCGTGCGCGCGCCACAGCCTGAGCGAGTTCAGGCTCGTGCGCGCTCGATTTCGAAGCGCACCTCGCCGGCTGCGTCGAGCCCGCAATCGCGCCAGCCCGCGCGCCCGTAGAACGACTCCGCTCGGGTCCCTGGCGCCGTGGTGAGCCACACGCGCTCGACGCCCGGTTGCACGAGGAACCAGCTCATCATCTCGTCGAGCAGCGCGCGCCCGATGCCGCACTTCTCGTGCTCCGGGTCGACGAAGAGCGCCCAGACATTGAAACGGCACAGATCCGCGACCGCGAAGCCGACGATGCGCCCGTCGACAACCGCGACCCAGCCGCGACCGTCGCGGCCGAGCATCGCGCGGTAGTCGTCGCTCGTGATGCGATCCGGCCGACTGAGCCGGTTCTCATGGACCGCGCAGCGCAGGACGTGCATCGCGTCGATGTCTGCGACGACGGCTGCACGGATCGACATCACGGCTCGCTGAACCGGTTCGGACGTCAGCGGAACGCCTGAACTCCCGTCAATTCCTGGCCGATCGCGAGCGTGTGGATGTCGTGTGTGCCTTCGTACGTGATCACGCTCTCCAAGTTGCACAGGTGTCGACCGACTTGGTACTCGAGGCTGATCCCGTTCGCGCCCATCAAGTCGCGCACGATGCGCGCCGTCTCGAGCGCCAAATGCACGTTGTTGCGCTTGCCCATCGACACCATGGCGGGTGTCAACTTGCCGGCGTCCTTGAGACGGCCGAGGTGCAAAGCCATCAACTGGCCGAGCGTGATCTGCGTCGCCATGTTGGCGAGCTTCTGTTGCGGGATCTGGAAGCCGGCGAGCGGCTTGTCGAACACGACGCGTTGTTTTGCGTACTGCAAGCCTTCGTCGAAGCACGCGAGCGCCGCGCCGAGCGCGCCCCAAGCGATGCCGTAGCGCGCTTGCGTCAGACATCCGAGCGGACCTTTCAGTCCCTCGGCCTTCGGCAACATCGCGCTGCCGGGCACCTTGACGTCCTGCAGCACGAGTTCGCTGGTCACCGACGCGCGCAAGCTCCACTTGTGCTTCTGCTCGGGCGCGCTGAATCCCGGCGTGCCCTTTTCGACGAGGAAACCGCGGATCTTGCCTTCAGCGCGGGCCCACACGACCGCGACGTCGCTGACGGTCCCGTTCGTGATCCACATCTTGCGGCCGTTGAGCACCCAACCCGTGCCGTCCTTCTTCGCGACCGTCAACATGCCGCCCGGGTTCGAGCCGAAATCGGGCTCGGTCAAGCCGAAGCAACCGATCGCTTGCCCCTTCGCCATGAGCGGCAACCAGCGCCGCTTCTGCTCTTCGGATCCGTACGCGAAGATCGGGTACATGACGAGCCCGCCCTGCACCGAGACGAACGAACGCAGGCCGGAATCGCCGCGTTCCATCTCCTGGTAGATCAACCCGGCGGCGACGTTGTTCAGGCCAGGACCGCCGTATTCCTCAGGGATCGTGGGTCCGAAGACGCCCAGATCGGCGAGTTCGGGAACGATCTCCATCGGGAACGTGCCCGCCTCGAAATGCTCGGCCGCGAGCGGCAGGAATCGTTCCGACACCCAGTCGCGCACGGTGTCGCGCACCATCTTCTCCTCGTTCGAGAGCGAGTCGTCGAGTTGAACGTAGTCGAGTTGGCGGAACGGCTGCATGGGGAGATCGACGTGACGGGAGCTGTGCGCGGGCCTCGAAGGAGGTCGGCGAGTCCTGCATTCTAGGGGACGGGCGCCGCGATCGGAACCGCGCCCCCCACGATGCATCGCGAACCCGTCGTCCCCTGCCCGCTCTGCGGATACCACGCCCCGGAGCTCGCGTGTCCGGCATGCGGGCTCGCTCCGCGCGAACCTACGTTGCGCGAGGCGCGGACCGGCGTCATGCGCGAGTTTCGGGACGGACTGCGCGCGTTGCCCCAGGGCGCCCGGGCACTGCTCGCGACACCGCGCACGAAACGACTCCTCGTTCCGCCGATGCTGCTGACCGTGGCGTTGTTCGGCGCGATCCTCGTGTTCTTGGTTCGAGCGCTCTCGCGCTTCTTCGACGCGGTCGCGAGCGAGGATCTCGCCGAACTCGGTTTGAGCCCGGGGTTCTGGAGCGACCTCGTCGAATGGCTCGCGGGCCTGCACCTCGTCGTCGCCATCGCACACGCGGGCTCGATCGTCGTCCTGCTCGCCGCGTTCGCGATCGCGGGTCTGTGGACGTTTTCGATCGCGTACGAGCTCGTGTGCGGGCCGTTCCTCGACACGATCCAGGCGCGCGTCGAAGCGCGCTGGTTCGGCGCGGATCCGCGCGTCCGGCTCGAGCGCCCGCCGGGAGAGGATCCAGCCGCCGCCGCACGCGCGTCGGCGATCGCGGCGTCGGTCTCGCTCGCGGCCGTCGTCGCGTTCTTCTGGATCGATTCACCCTGGGCGTGGGGCTTCCTCGGCCTGATCCCGATCGCGTTCTTCAGCGCCACGCAGCGGGTGCCGGCTTCGGCCTCGTGGTCCGCCTGGTTCGCGCGCTCGCAAGCGCGAGCCTTGTGGACGAGCGTGAAAGCGTCCGCGCTCGCAGCGTTGATCCTGGTCGCGTTCATCTGGCTGAAGTTCGTGCCCTTCGTCGGTCTGCCGCTTTTCGCGATGGTCGCCGGCTTCGCGACGGCCCTCACGCTGCTCGACATCCCGTTCTCGCGCCGCAATTGGTCGCTGAATCAGCGCGTGCGGTTCCTGTTCCAGCACCTGACGGCCGTCTTGGCGCTGGGCATCGTCACGAGCTTGATCTTCCTCCTGCCCATCGTTGGACCGCTCGTCGGCGTGCCGTGCGCTTCGATCGGCGGACAGTGGCTCTTGTGCCGGCTCGACAAGAACGGCCTGAGGCCCGAACGGCTCCGCGTTCCCGTGCACGAGGGACGATTCGGATCCCAGACGACGGAGCCGCCCTCCCGACCGTGAACGCCGATCTCCTAGCGGACGAGGAACCGCCGATATTTGCCGACGAACTCGTGGAATGCTGCCTGTGCCGGAGGCGCGTGCGCGCGGCCGAGACGAAGCCGGCCGACCTCGTGCGCGGACCAATGGCCGCGCTGATGCACGCGCGCTACCCGGATTGGGACGGGACCGGGTTCGTGTGTCGCGCCGACCAGGACCGGTTCCGCGGCGAGTAGCTGCGCGAGGTGCTGGCCGACGAGCGCGGCGAGATCTCCGAAGTCGAGCGCAGCGTCGTGGAAGCGCTGCGCGAGCAGGAAGTCCTCAGCAGCGAGCCGCCGCGCGACGATCTGGGTGGTCAGCCGCTGGCGCATCGCATGGCCGACCGCATCGCGCGCTTCGGCGGCAGTTGGAAGTTTCTCGGCCTGTTCAGCGCGGTGCTCGTCGCGTGGATGATCGTGAACTCGATCGGCCTCTTGGCGCGACCGTTCGATCCGTATCCGTTCATCCTGCTGAACCTCGTCCTGTCGTGCGTCGCGGCGATGCAAGCGCCGGTGATCCTGATGAGCCAGAACTGGCAGTCGGAGCGCGATCGCGAACGCGCTTGGACGGACTACCGCATCAACCTGAAGGCCGAGCTCGAGGTGCGCCTGCTCTCCGAGAAAATCGACCGCCTCCAGATGCACCAGTGGCAACGGCTCATGGAGATCCAGAGGATCCAGACCGAGTTGATCGAAGAGCTCGGGCGCCGCTCCGACGGCGACGCGGCGGGCCGCGCCAGCGGACGCGATACACCGGTCGTCAGGGGACGCCGATCACGAGCACGTCGCGTGATCCCACCTGGCGGCGGTGCACGATGCGGAAGCGCGCGCGGTACTCGCGCGGCAGGTCGTCCCAGTCGCGCTCGGAGATCAGCGCCAGGAAATCGGCTCCGGAACTGGTCGGACCCGTGTCGAGATCCGCGCGCGTCCCACGCACCGTCGGCACGTGCGCGTAGAAGCGGTAGCCCTCGGGCTGCACGCCGAGGCACGGGATCTCGGCCGGTCGCTGCGGCAACTCCGCGATCTCGTGCGCCAGGATCCGCGCGGACTTCACGGGGTCCACGAGCGGGATCACAGAGATCGCGGCGGCGAGACCCACGGCGGAGAGTCCGAGCGACAGCGCGTCGGCCCAGCGTGCGAGGTTCCGTCGTCGCAGGTAGACGGCGCTCGCCAACGCTGCGGATGTGAACGCGATTCCGACGGGCACCGCCGCATCGGCATACGGCCGTGCGTCCGTGACGATGCGCGGCGCGATCAGGGCGCCGAGGCCGAGGACCAAGACGAGCGCCGTCGTGCCGTATCCGGCCCAAGCGGTGAGGCGTCCGCTCGCGAGCGCACGCTCGAGCGCGACCGCGGCGAACCATGCAGCAACCGGGTAGAGCGGTAGCAGGTAGAGCTCGCGCTTCGGCGGCATCGCCGAGAAGACGACCAAGACGGGTACGAACCAGACGAGTGCGAGCACGAGGCCGCGCGCCTGCGGACCGAGAGGAACTCGACTGGAGTCGGCGCGCGCCGACCGCCACGCGCGCCAAGCTGCGGCGAATCCGATCAAGAACAGCGCGGTCCACGGCAGGAACAGGGCCGGCATCTGCCACAGGTGTTCCCACGGTGGACCACGGTGCGGCGCTTCGGCGCTCACTGCGCGGCCGAGGTGCTGTCCGAGGAAGAGCGGCTTCCAGAGAGTGGGTTCGGAGAGCGAAGCGAGCGTGGCCCACGTCGCGACGGGCAGGATCGCGAGCAGGCTGAAGCCGATCCACGCGCTCGCACGCCAGCGAGCAGGGACGCGGACGGCGCTCGGCACGAGACGCAGTGCGAGCAACGCGAATCCCACGAAGAGCCACGCGACCGGCCCCTTGCACAGTGCTCCGAGTCCCGCGCAGAGACCGGCCAGAAGGAGTCGCCGCGTGCGCTCTCGATCCGTCCCACCGTCCGTCCACACGAGATCGACGGCGGCGAGGCAGAAGAACGCGAGCAGCGGATCGAGCTGCAGACGTCCTCCGAACCACAGGACCATCGCGGATCCGAGGTAAAAGGTCGGCGTCCAGGCCGCGACGACCTCGCCGAAGTGACGACGCGCGATGCGCGCCGCGATCCAGGCCGAGCCGAGCGTCGCCAGGATCGAAGGCACGCGCAACGCGAACCCCGTCCAGCCTCCGAGTTCTCCGCAGATCGCCGCCAGCCAGTACACCAGCGGTGGCTTGTCGGGATACACGTCGCCGCAGATGTGGAGGACGAGGAGGCTGCCGCTCTCCCAGGCCTCGCGCGCGATCTGCGCATAGCGCGGCTCGTCGGGTGCCCACAGATCGCGGAACGCTCCGAGTGCAATCAGGGGCAGCGCCAAGTGCCAGCCGCCCAGAAACGGGCGGGGCGCGCGGGCCGTCGAGGTCCCGTCCGTCACGCGCGCCTTCGTCCTCGCACCGGCTCCATCGCGATCCCATCATGGCGACCCCGATGGCTTCGTCCAACACTCGAGACGCGCCCGGAGCGCGCGCCGGTCTCCTGCCCTTCCAAGTGCGGGACCACTACTCCGACCGCTCGCGTGGGACGCTCGAGTTCTCGTTGATCGCGCCGGTCTACGACGAAGAGGAGAACGTCGAGCGACTCCACGCGCGCGTCGTCGAGGTCTTCGGATCGCGCGCCGGTTGGGAGCTGATCCTCGTGGACGACGGCAGCCGCGACCGCTCGCCCGAGCTGATCCGCGAGCTCAGCCGTCGCGATCCGCGCGTCGTCGGCGTCTTCTTCGAACGCAATTGCGGGCAGACCGCGGCGACGGCGGCCGGCATCCAGATCGCGCGCGGCAAGCTCCTGGCGACGCTGGACGCCGATCTCCAGAACGATCCGGGTGATTTGCCTCCCATGATCGAACTCGCCGCGCAGCACGACGCGGTCGTGGGTTGGCGGATGAAGCGTCGCGACACATTCGTGCGCCGCATCAGCTCGCGCGTTGCGAACGGCGTGCGCAATTGGATCTCGAAGGACTCGATCCGCGACACGGGTTGCTCGCTCAAGGTGTTTCGCGCCGAAGCGATCCAAGCCCTGCCGCTGTTCGAGGGCATGCACCGATTCCTACCGACGCTCCTGCGCTACCACGGCTTCGACGTCGTCGAGCACGGCGTCGGTCACCATCCGCGCATGGCCGGGACGAGCAAGTACGGCGTCTGGAACCGTGTTTTCCGCGCCACGAAGGACCTCATCGCCGTGCGCTGGATGCGCGCGCGGCTCCTGAAGCTCCCGATCCGCGAGGTGACCGGTGGGCGTTGAGCGACGCGCGTGGGCAGCCTTCGGGCTCGTGCTCGCGTGCTGTTGGCTCGGTCCGCTCGGGACGAGCGCCGCGGCGCAGGGCGCGCGTGACGCCGACGCCTCCATCGAAGACGTCGGGTACGCGGCGGGCCTCTTGATCGACGACCGACCGGTCGAGCAAGCACCGAACGGTTCGTCGAAACCGGTCGAGATCGACCTGCAAGCGCGACTCAAGGACATCTTGGTGCGCCGGACACCCGACGGCGACCGCATCGTCGTCCGCACGGACGACGGCGACGTCGAGGTCACGCCGGCTCAGTTCTCCGCCGCGCTCTACGAGACGCAGCACGACCTCGAGTCCTCGGGCTTCCTCTACCGCATCTTCAACATCACGAAGCCCTGGAGCTTCGCCTGGATCGCGATCGGGTTCGCCGGACAAGCGCTCTTCACCTTCCGCATGGTGTTGCAGTGGTACGTCAGCGAGAAGGAGAAACGCTCGATCATCCCGGTCGCGTTCTGGTGGGGCAGCCTCTTCGGGGGCATCCTGCTCTTCGTCTACTTCCTCTGGCGCAAGGACATCGTGGGTGTCGTGGGCCAGTCCACGGGCATCTTCGTCTACGCGCGAAATCTCGTCCTGATCCACCGTCGCACGGCTCCGGCCGCCTGAAGAGTTCCGCCACGTGGTCCGCTACCTCGTCACCTCCGCGCTGCCGTATGCGAATGGTCCGATCCACTTCGGCCATGTGACCGGCGCGTATCTGCCGGCCGACGTCTACGTGCGCACGCTGCGCATGATGGGCGAGGAAGTCCTCTTCGTCTGCGGCACCGACGAACACGGAGTCGCGATCACGATCGGCGCGGAGCAGGAAGGCACGCCATACCCTGAGTACGTCGCGCGTTGGCGCGAGGTCATCAAGAAGACCTTCGACGGATTCGGCATCGAGTTCGACATCTGGTCGGGCACGAGCATCTGCCCCGAGCACCGCGAAGCGAGCCAAGGTTTCTTCCGCCGCCTCGACGAGCGCGGTTTCCTGCTGAAAAAGACCTCGGCGCAGCTCTACTGCGTGCGCGACGCGATGTTCCTCGCCGACCGCTACATCGTCGGCACGTGCACGAAATGCGGATACGAGCAGGCTCGCGGCGACGAGTGCCCGCGCTGCGGGACGTGGCTCGATCCGCTCTTGATGGCGCGGAAGACGAGGGCCGTGTGCAAGATCTGCGGCACCGTTCCGGAGCAGCGCGACACGCTGCACTGGCACCTCGACCTGCCGCAGTTGCGCGACGCCGGTTTCGGCGCCTGGTTCGAGGGACATCCGTGGAAGCCGAACGTCCAAGGCTTCATCGGGAACATGCTGGCCGACCTGCAGCCGCGACCGATCACGCGCGACATGAGCTGGGGCGTGCCGGTGCCCGAAGACCGCGCCGACGGGCAGACGGGCAAGGTGCTCTACGTCTGGTTCGATGCGCCGATCGGGTACGTCTCGTTCACACGACAGTGGGCGCGCGAGCAGGGTCGGCCCAGCGACTGGGAACGTTGGTGGAAGTCGCCCGATTCGCGGTTGGTGCACTTCATCGGCAAGGACAACATCCCGTTCCACTGCCTCGTGTTCCCGTCGATGCTCTTCGGGATGGACGAAGGCTGGACGATGCCGTGGCAGGTGCCCGCGAACGAGTTCTACAACCTGCAGGGCGGCAAGTTTTCGACATCGCAGAACTGGACGGTACCGGTCGAGGATTTCTTCACCAAGTACGACGCGGAAGCGGCGCGGTTCCACCTGATCGCCAGCATGCCCGAGGCGGCGGATTCCGAATGGCGTTGGGAGGACTTCCAGGCGACGAACAACTCGCTGCTCGCCGACGCGATCGGCAACCTCGCGACGCGCGTCCTCAAGTTCATCGAGAAGAACGCCGGCGGCGTCGTTCCGCTGCTGGATCCGAATCACGAGATCGAGCTCGACCGGCGCATCCTCGGCGAGTGCGGCGAGTACGGTGACCCGGGGCAGCACGTGCTGGAGTTCCGCTTCCGGCGCGCGGCCGAAGAGCTCATCCGCTGCGCGCACGTCGGCAACAAATTCGTGAACGACCTCGCGCCGTGGACGTTGCGCAAGACGGACCCGCCGCTCGCGGCGAGCGTCTTGAACACGGCCTGTCAGTGGATCGCGTGGCTCGCGCGTTGGATGGCGCCGTTCGTCCCGAAGAAGGCGCAAGCTCTGTGGGAGATGCTCGGTCAGACGACGCCGGTCGGCCGAGAAAGCTGGCCGGGAATCCCGGTCGCCGGCGCGTGGCGCAGCGTGCCTGCCGGGCAGAAGTTGGGCGTCGTGACCGGACTGTTCCCGAAGATCGAGGATGCCGTGATCCAGGCCGAGGTCGCGGCCCTCGAAGCCCGCCGTCCGGCCGGGTGACACCAGTCGGAAGCTCGCCGACTCGAGCCGCGTAGCACTCGCGCACTACGAGCGAGCGGCGTTCCGGGATTCCGGAACACCGCTCGTCCTGTGCTCGGCACGGGCCGAAAGCCTCATCCGATGGAAGAGGCGTCGTCACGACCCGTCGCGGTTACAAGGCGTCCTTCAGCGCCTTACCGACGCGGAAACCGACGCGATGCCCAGCTGCGATTTCGATCGGGGCACCCGTGTGCGGGTTGCGTCCTTGCCGAGCCTTGCGCGATTTCATTTCGAAAGTCCCGAAGCCCGTCAGAGTGACGCTCTGATCGTCGCGCAATCCCTTCTTGATTCCGCCGAGAACGGTCTCGACCAGGAGACCTGCCTGAAGCTTCGAGGTGCGCAGCTCGTCGGCGACGAAGTTGATGAGATGGCTCTTGTTCATGTCCGGAGGCCCGCGTTCGAGTCGGGGAATCGGAGGGGTCCGCTCACTTCCGGGTAGCCTTGCGACGTGCGCGACCGGCAGACTTCTTCCGTGCGCCTGTTTTCCGTGCGCCGGTTCTCCGCGCACTCGACTTCCGCGCACTCGACTTCCGCGCGCTCGACTGCCGCGCGCCTGTCCGACGCGCACCTGTCCGACGAGCGCCGGCCTTCTTGCGGCGCGTCGTCGCCTTCGCGGCCTTTTTCTTCGACGCCTGTTTCTTCCTCGCCATGGAAATCGACTCCTGAGTCGGCTGGCGCGCACGGGTGCAGCGCGATGATCGCGCTCCGTGTGGCTCTGTAGGTCGGATCGGCTCGTGCACGTACTTCCTTTCCTCGCGAGCCATGGATCTCCCCCGAGATTCAGCCGCGCGCCGCTCTTTCCAACGAGTGCTCATCGCGGATAGGCGGCCGTCGCGCGGGCACGGACCGCGAACACGTAGGGGTTCCGAACGCGGCAAGCCTCGCGCGGGCAAGCACTTGAAGCCTGTACTCGCCTCGCTCCGGGACACCCCCGAGCAGTCTTGGCGAAAGGCCGCCAGCGACGCTCTGCGACGTCCCATTTCTGGGCCGCGTGGTGTGGAAAACGAATCTGCCGCGTCACACCTCGCGGTGCTTCGCGGCAGTTTTCGATTCCGACGTGCTTCCCTCGACCGGGATTGGGCTCAGAACAATCGATCGAGCGCGGCTGCGGCACTCGACGAGAAGTCGCTCGACAGACCGCTTTGCGCCGACGGTTCGCGCTTGTCGATCTCGTTCAGGATCTCGGTGAGGCGCCGCACGGACTCGACCGCGTAGTAGCGCACCAGTCCGAGGTTCGTCCGTTGGTCGAAAACCATCGCGAGCAACGCGCGCTCGCCGACGAGCGAGATCTGGATGCTCTCGCGCCCGCCCTGGTGGAAGAGCGTCGCGAACTCGTCCTCGCCGAGCAGTCGCGCCATCTCGCGGGTCGCCGCGAACGATCCCGCGACGAGCGCGGAGATCGATTCGAGCGAGTTCTGCACCGCATCGCCGCGCCGCGTCACGAGGTGACCGTCGCGGTCGATCAGGAAGGCGCAGCGCGAGCCCGAGAGCTCGAGCAGGCCGTCGATTTCTTCGTCGATGCGCTGGACGTCCTTCTCGTAGAAGACGAGGCGTTCGCTGCGCAGTTTCTGGTCCATCATCGCCATGATTGTGGGCTCGTAAGGGGGATCAGAGGACGGACAGGACCATCTTGGCCACGAATGCGCCGACGCCGAGCGCGACGACGATGAACACCGCGGTATAGACGAGTCGCTTCTTGCCCGAACCGGGCGTGGCCATGGGTTGGTTGCGCGGTTGGATACGTGCTCCCGTCTCGGCGGCGGCAGGCGGCGCGACGGGCGCGGTCGGCTTCGCCGCGACGGGTCGGGGCTTCTGCGCCGAGGTCGGCGCGCCGGCGCCACCCTTGTCGACGCGCAGCATCTGGATGCCGCCCTGCGGAGCTTGTGCCTGCGGTGCCATGAGGGTCGCGGGCGCGCTCTGCATCGGTTGCATCCCGTGCTGCGGCTGCATCATGGACTGCATGCCCGGTTGACCTTGCGGCGCGTAACCGTAGCCCGTCTGGTGCATGGCGGCGTGAGTGTGTTGCGGGATCGGACCGGGGACATGCATCTGCGGATGCATCATCCCCGGCTGCTGGCCGTGCATGTGCTGCTGCGGCATGTGCCCCTGAACGGTCGGCTGCTGCATCGGCATCGACTGCATCCCGGCGTGCATGCCGCTCTGCATGCCCGGTTGCATGCCTGAGTGCATGCCTGAGTGCGTGCCCGGTTGCATGCCCGGTTGCATGCCTGGTTGCATGCCTGAATGCATGCCTGAGTGCATGCCCGGCTGCATCGGCGGTGCATGCACGACCGTGCGGGCGAGCGACTCGTGGTATCCCGTTTGTCCGGGCACCATTTGCGGTCCGTTCGGAACTTGAGCGCCGGGCTGCATCGGCACCGCTCGCTGAGCTCCCATCTGCGGCGTCATCTGCGGCGCGATCTGAGGCGACATCGGCTGCGCCATCGGCGCAGCGTGGTAGCCCGTCTGTTGGAGCGTGCGCGGAATCGGCGCTCCTCCACCATGCGGAGCGGGATGGAATCCCGTCTGACCGAGACCCGCTTGAATGCCGGCCTGCGGCGCATTCGAACGGCTGCCCGTGTGGATCGATTCGAGCACGCGCGCGGCGAGCGCCTTGAGCGTCGGGAAGACGCCCTGACCCGTGTTCGCGATCGCCTCGTAGCACGGCGCGCCGTAAGGATTCAGGAGCCGTTGCAGCTCCTCCACCGGCAGCGCATCCGGGAGGTCGCGCTTGTTGTATTGAATGATGAGCGGCATCGTCGCGAGCGACTTGCCGTACTCGGCCAAGTTCTGTTCGAGGTTGCGCATCGACTCGAGGTTCTCCTCGACCATCGACGCGGACGAATCCGCCACGAACACGACGCCGTCCACGCCCTGGAGGACGAGCTTCCGCGTCGAGTTGTAGTAGACCTGACCGGGCACCGTGTAGAGCTGGAAGCATGTCCGCATGCCGGCGACCGTTCCGAGGTCGAGCGGCATGAAGTCGAAGAACAGCGTGCGATCGCCGTCCGTGCTGATGCTCGTGAGGTCGCCACGATTGGGAGCGGGAGCGCGCTGGTGCACGATCTCGAGGTTCGTCGTCTTCCCGGACATGCCCGGGCCGTAGTAGACGACTTTGGCGTTGACTTGCTTCTGAGCGAAGTTGATCTGGACCATGCGTCAGTTCCCGGAGTTCGTGGGGTCCTCGGTTCCGCTGAGCGCCTGCTGAGGGCTCCTGGCGGTTTGCGGCATCGAAGGCGCGAGCGGCAGCGGAGCGCGAGGCTCCGCGGTTCGAGTCACTTCGGTGTTCGATTGCGCGGCCTTTCCGGCCGGAGCGCGCGGGGCAGCCGGCTGACGCAGGTGGCGCAACATGCGTCCGACCGCGGCTTCCATCGGCAAACGCAGCTCTTCCGCGCTCGCGCCACTTTCGAGCACGACGACGAGCAGGGCACCGGGTGCCTGCATCGCGACGAGCGTCCCGCGCACGGCGCGCAGCACGAGGTGACGCGGTGCGTCCCACGCCAGCGGTGCCGTCGCGCGGTTCACTTCGGCGACCCAAGCTGCAGCCAGAGCGGCGAGCGCATCGAGCTCACCCGATTCGCCGCCCCCACGCGGCGCCGCGCGACCTTGAACGGTGATCGGTACGCCGTCGGTCGTTATCAACGCCGCCGTGCGGACGCCGGCGATGCGCGCCAGCGGTTCGAGAATGTGCTTCACGCGACGTCTCCTGTGTTCGTGGACACCGAGCCCGCGCCGGCGAGTTGGCGCAGTCGTTCATCGTGACGCTGATCCGCGGATCCGTCGCACCACAGCGCGGACGATCCCTGTTCGCCGATGACGAGCACGAGCGCTCCGAAGTCGCCTTCGAGGCGCGCGCTTTGTGCGGCGCCGAGCCCGAGTTTGCGCGCCGCGGCACGACAGCCCACGACGACTTCACGCACGCCGCGCGCCGCGCGCTCCGCCGTCGCGCCCTTCGGTCCTTGGACGAGCGCCGTCGCACCGCGCGCGAAGAAGGCCGCTTGGACGCCGGGTTCCTTCACCAGGCTCTGCAGCATCGGCCGCACGCTGATGGACTCGATGGTTTCCCGCTTCTCGGGGGCGTCGTCGACGAGCCGACCGGTGCGCTCGACCTCGCGCAAGGCTTGATCGATCCCCTTCGATCCCTCGGCCAATGCGAGGACGGTGCGGAACCGCGCCTCGAGACCCGGATCGCCCGGGAAGTGCTCCAGCAGCCGCGCGATCGAGCGCCGCGCGTCGCCCCAGGCGCCCACTCGCGACGAGAGCTGGAGGAAGAGTTTGACCGGTCGCGGATCGCCGGGGAGCGCGTCCTCGGCAGCCTTCGCGAGATCGAACGCGAGGCGGCCATCGTCGCGGCGACGATCGGCGAAGAACCGCTCGCTGCGCGCCAACGCGCGGAAGTAGGCCGCTTCACCGCTCTTCGTGCTCTGGTGCCACTCGACGGCGACCTCTTCGGCGCGCGCCGTGCGGCCGGCCTCGATGAGCAGTTCGCAGAGTTCCTTGCGCACGGCGGGGCGCGGGGCTGCGCGCAGCTCCTGCTGGAGCTCGCGGATGCGGCTCTCGACGCGCAGCGAGCGCGTACGGTCCGCGAGGCGCTTGAGCTCGACGTCGCCCGGAAAGAGCTTCAGGCCTTCAGCCGTGACACGCAGCACGTCGTCGAGATCGCCGGTGACGGCGTGCTCTTGCGCCAACTCCGCGTACGCCGCGGCGGACGGCTCCTTGGCCACGCGGCGCGCTGCATCGCGCGTCCGGCCGCCGGAGAGGAAGCGATTCAGGAAGCTCATCGCACGTGTCCTTTGCGCTCGGGTGCCTTCTCGATCCACTCGGCGATCGCGGTGACGTTCGTCATGACATCGCGCCTCGCCGACCAATCCGTGCCGCCCAGTTCGAGCGCGCGACGCAGTTCGACGAGCGCATCGTCGAAGCGACCTTGTTGAGCGAGCATCATCCCGCGCGTGCGCGTGGACTCGGCGATCTCGAGCGAGCGCGTCTCGTCGAGACGGACTTCGGACGCTTTCGCCGTCTCGCGCGACTCGATCTCGATCGCCGCCTTCTCGAGCTCGGAACGATCGGAGAGCGCCGTGCCCATCCCGATCCAAGCCTTCTCGGCGGAGATCAGTGCGTCGATCGATTCGATGCGCGCGTGCAACGACGCTAGCTCGCCCGGCGTGGCGCGCGGGATCGCGTCGAAACGGAGACGGACGCCGTGCTCGCGCCAAGCGAGGCCGGCGGCAGCGGCCGTGAGCGCGATCACCATCGCGGCGAGCTTCGAACGACGGATCGAGCGCGCGCGACGGTCTTGTGCCTGCCAACGGAGGTCGCGGATCATCCGCGTCACGTCGCGACGCTGGCGATCGAGCGTGACCACCTCTTGCAAGCAGAGGATCGCTTGGTTCGTGCGACCACGCGCGGCAGCCTCGTCGGCCTGACGCAAGAGCATCTCGATGCGCGCGTGATCGCGTTCGACCGGATGCGGCGAGGTCGGGTCGCCTGAGGCACTCGCGTTCGAGTTGGGCGCGTGAACCGACGACGTCGCATACGCCGCGAGGCCGGCAGCAGTGGTCGGGATCGGTTGAGAAGGCTCCGTGAACTCGGTCTCGGCCGCGTCACTCACGGACTTCGCGATCACGTCGAGGAGCGTCCGCGCGCGGTCGTGCTGGCCCTGAGCGGCGAGCATCGCGGCCAACCGCTCGCCTTCCTTGGGCAGCGAGATCCGATGACGCTCGAGGATCGTCGGGTGCGCGAGACCGAGGATCAGGAGTGCCTCGAGTCGGCGCGGATCGATCGGTTCCTGGCACAGCGCTTCGAGCAACGCGCGCGCGAAAGCCTCGGCGGTACGGAGGTCGAATTCCTCCGTCGCGCGCTTCATCTGGTCTTCGAAGACCGGGCGCGGTTCGCCTGACGGCACGACGGTGCCGGTCAAAGCAGTCACGACGTCGTCGACGAAGAGTCGTTCGTCCTGGGCTCGGGCGTTCAACAGAGTTCCTTGGGGGGTGTGCCCCTCCCCCTGCGGCGGGGTCCTCGGCACTTCCGACCTATCGGGCCGGGGCTCCCGCCGTCTGAAGCAAGGAATCGAATCGAGGGGCGACCGGAACGAACGACGGCGCGCGCCACGGGGGCACGCGCCGTCTTGGAAGGCTTGGGAAACCCTCGTTCCAGTTCACTCCAAGGGATCGAACGTCAGGACACCCGACGTGTTCTTCGAGGTGTCGTCGAGGCTCGTGATCGAGACCGTGTCAGAGGCTCCGGGCGCTGCGGAGAGCGTCAAACGGAAGTGGTCGCGCTCGAGCGTCTCGACGGCCGAGACGGTCGGGCCTCCAGTCACCGACCAGTTCGCCGCCGTGCCCGCGACGGCCGTGTCGACGTCCTCGTCGAACCAGACGTCGATCGTGGTCCCGGTGGGGTCCACGCGCCAGTTCACGAACGATTCGAGCTCGGACGGAGGCGTCGAATCACCCGACGTGGAGCCGCCGAGGACGATGGGGCCTGAAATCACGTTGCCCGAGTGGTCCGACGCCACTTGGATCGTGACGTTGATGCCGCCGTTCGCGTCGAGGTCGGCCGAGCCCGACAGGATCAGGCGCACCGTGTTGCTCGTCCCGACGATCGTGAGGCGCGCTCCCGTGAGGACCTGGGCGACCCCGTTCGAGAGGAGCGACCAGTTCGAGAGCGTCAGCACGCTCGTCGTGACGGGCTCGTCGAACACCACGTCCACGTAATCGCCGCCATAGCCCGGCACGATGACGCCCGCGACCGAAGTCACGAGCGGCGGAGTCGCGTCGGCCGTCGTGACGACACGGCTGATCGTGCCGGTCGCGTTCGAGGCCAGGTCGGACACGGTGAAGTCGAGCGTGTCACCGGCGATCGGGGCGACGCCGAAGGTCACGCGAATGACGCGCGCTCCGATCCGTTGAGCCGACGTGGCGATCGTCCCGGAATTCAGGTCGTAGTTCGCCGCGGTCGCCGACTCGGTCGAGTTGACGGTTTCGTCCGTCGTGACGAGGAGCGAGCTCGCGTCGGAAGGATCGAGACGGACGCCCGTCGAGAGCACCACGGGAGCCGTGGTGTCACCGATCGCCGCGATCGGATTCTCCGTCTGCGTGACCGTTCGTTGGACGCCCTGGCTCGAGTAGACGTCGTTGACCGACAGCGAGTAGTTCCCGCCCGTCGTGAAGTCGTTGTTCGTGCTGGAGCGCAAGCGAATCGTGACGGTCGAGGCGCCGTCGAAAGTGAACGTGGCGTAGGTCAGGTCGACCAGGCCATTCGGCCCGGACAACACGTAGCCGTCGTGATCGGTGAGCAACCACGGGTTCATCGGACGGTCGAACACCACGACGAGCTCGTCGTTGTTCTCGCCGGAGACGGCCGTGACGGTCGAGGCCCCCGTCGAGAGCGAGGGCGTTGCGGTGGCTTCCGCGACCGTCGCCACGTCGAGCGCGGGGATGAGCGCGTTACCGCACAGGTCCGTCGTGCCGTACACGTCGAGCGTGTCGGTGGCGCTCACGGTGAAGCCGAATGCGAGGCGCACGACCAGTCCGAACTCTTCGGTCGTCGCCGTGGTCGGACGGCCGCGGAATACGCCCAACGAATCGCGCACGTCGTAGCGCGTCCCGTCCGCGTTCGTCGAGGCGTCGTAGAGGTCGTCGAGGTTCGCGCACGGCTCCGTGAAGGTCACGACGAGCTCGTTCGCCACCGAACTCTCGCGGTAGGCCGCGTGAACTTCGGGCGTATCGTCCTCAGCATCCACGTCACCGGTCACCGTGGCGGTCGTGATCGCGTTGCCGCCGATGTCACGGCAGCTCGTGAACGAGACTTGGAAGTCGTCGCCGCGCTGGAAATTCTCGCTGTTCGTGAGCGCGAGCGTCACGGTGCGGGAGGCACTCGTGTACGCGATCGTGGCGCTCGCCGTCGAGACGCTCGTGCCGACGGGCGACTCGAGAGTCCAATTCGTGGGATCCTCGATCTCGGACTCGATCATGTCGTCGTCGAACTGCACGGTGACCGTGTCGTTCGCTCCACCCGCGACAGCGTCGGCCTGGGCCGTGGTCGGACTCGGGCTCGCGATGTCCGTGGAGATCACGGCGGCTGCCGGCACCGCCGTCATCGTGTTCCCGGCCAGGTCCTGCACGTTCGAAATCGCGATCGTGACGTCGCCCGGAACGACGGCCGCGTCGTAGACGAGGCGCACCGTGTCGAGTCCGACGAGGAGCGTCGCCGATTGCAGCGTCATCGTGCCGTTGTCCACGTAGTTGCCCAGCGTTTCGGCACCGACTTCGAGCACGTCCTCGGAGAATCGGACATCGAGCGTCTTGCCGGCCGTGTCGACGTTGCGGTTCTGCGTGATCGAGGTCAGTGCGGGTGCACCGGAATCGCCGGCGACCGTGCCGCCGGAGCTCTGCGCGAACGTCTGACCGTCGACGTCGAGCACGGAGACGCCCGTGATCGTGAACGCGTCGCCGTTCGACATGTCGAACGCGAGTTCTACCGTGAGCGTCTTCGCGAGGAGGTCGTACGCCAGCGTCTGAGCCGCGAGGTCGATCGTGTTGCCGTCGACGACGAGCGTCCAACTGGCCGGATCCTCGGCCGTGTCCGGATCGAGAGCCTGCGTCGTTTCCACGACGAGCGTGTCGCCACCCGCGTCCGCCACGGTCGTCGCCTCGGGCGTCGCCGCGAATGCGTTCGCGACCGGCGAGGGCTGCGTCACCGCAACGGTCGCGTCGGTCAACGGATTGCCGTGCGCGTCCACGATTCCCGACAGGTCGACGTCGTCCGCCGCGGGCACGATCGGCGCGCTGAACGAGACGCGCAGCACGTTCTCGCTCGGCTGCTCGACGGTGGTCGCCGTGGCCGGAGCAGAGACTGTGAAGTGCGCGATCGAAGTCGAGAAGACCGGATCCATCGCTTCGCTGAACGTGAAGTCGACGACGCGGCCGAACTCGTCCTCGGAGAGGTTCTGCACCACGGACGTGAGCGTCGGCGCGACCGCATCACCGCTCGCCGCGCCGGCGACGGCCGCGGACGAGACCGTGACGTCGTTGACGCCGCGCACACCGCTCGTTTCGAGCTCGAAGTCGGCGTGGAGGTTCGCGAGATCCCCGAGAGTGATCGTGAGGACCTGCGTGGTCGGGTTCAGGACGAACGTGGACCCGTCGAGGTCCATCGTCGTTCCGTCGATCGTGAGGGTCCAATTGTCCACGTCCTCGACGTCGGCTTCGACGACGTTGGGACCGGACCACGTGACGACGACGCCGTCGCCGCCGAGGCCCGTGGTCTGCGTGCCCGACGTGATAGCGAACGTCGGCGCGGAGTCGTCACTCGTCGTGACGGAGACGAAAGTCTCGGGAACGTCCGTCAACCCCGTCGCGCGGACGCGGTTCGAGGGCGTGACGCGCCCGTCCCATTCGACGGTGACGACCGAGCCCGCGACGTCGACGGACGTGGCCGTCTCTCCGTCCTCAGAGACGAAGTTCGCGATGGTCGCGGCGGCCAGGCCGTCGTCGCGCACGAACGTGATGGTGGTCGTCTGACCCGTCGGATCCGCGTCGAGGTCCTGAACGACCGCGGAGATCGCGTTCGAAGTGACCTCGCTCGAGCCGCTGGAGCAGCCGGTGAAGGATGCCAGGACGGCGAACGTGACGGGGATCGCGTACTTCCCAAGACGCATCGGGGACCTCAATGGAATTCTCTTCGTGTATCTCGAGGGTGCGCCCGCGGACATGCGCGGACGGACCGCCGCCGGAGGGGGTCCGGATGCGATCCTCCGCGCTATCGGCGGGGATGAGCGCGCGCCTTGAGACGGAGGCGGTCCTCGACTCACGGATCCGGCGGACGCCAGCGTGGCGTCGAGGCGACATGCAGCGCCTCGATCTCCGCATGCAATTGCTGATTCGCTTCACGCGCCGTCGACGATCTCCTGCGGCATCCCGACGACAAGCCGACGATCGGGTTCAGGCTGTGCCGCTCGAAGGACAAGATCGTCGTCGAGTACGCGCTGCGCGACCTGAAGAAACCGAGCGGTGTGGCCGAGTGGGAGACGAAGGTCCTCGCGACGCTTCCCAAGAATCTGAAGGGCAGCCTACCGAGCGTCGAGGAGTTCGAGTCCGAGCTCCAGTCTCGTGCCCACCGGGAAACGAACGCACTCGAGGTCGAAGGGTCGGCGCTCACGCGCGGGCCTCTTCAGGCAGGACGGAGAGTCGACGGGATCAGCTTCCGTATCCCCACTGCGCCGAGAGTCGCGCGCGAAGACCGCCGCTCGCGTGGGACGCATGCGCGGCCCAAGCGCGAACGCACTCGACCCAGCGCTCGGGCCGAGCGTCCCCGCGGCGGATTCGGAACGTGAATGCGCGCAGTCGACGTCGAGCGCCGCGCAGACCGGACTCGCGCAGGCGAATGCCACGCGGCGTCACGACGAAGCCGAGCCAGGGAATCCCCTGCGCGGTCGGGAAGACGTGCGTCTTGCAGGGGTGCGGGACGAGCCGCAGCCGCGCGAGGGAGGCTTCGATCTCGTCGCGAACGCGCCGCAGTCCGTCACGATCGTGGGCCAAGACGACGAAGTCGTCGCAATAACGCGCGTAGGGCCGGACCCCGCGACCGCACTTGATCCGCTGATCGACGGGATCGAGGACGACGTTCGCCAGGAACTGCGACGTCAGATTCCCGATCGGCAATCCGCGCGGGCGTTCCGTCGAGCCGGGCCCGTCCCCGGCGAATCGAACTCGCGGCGCTTCGTCGCTGACCCACGACGCCAGGATGACCTCGAAGAGCTGCAGGATCCGCGGGCAGCGCACGCGTCGCGCGACGAGTTCCAAGGCGATGGAGTGATCGATCGAGGGGAAGTACTTCCGAACGTCCATCTTGAGCGCCCACGGATAGGTGGCGGCCCAACCCGCCACGCGGCGCAGGGCGGCGTGCGTTCCGCGACCCTTGCGACACGCATAAGTATCCTCGATGAACCCACGGTCGAAGGTCGGCTCGACGGCGCTGATCAAGGCTTGGTGCACCACGCGCTCGCCGAACGGCGCGGCGCAGATCGTGCGCGGCTTGGGGTCCGTGATCGCGAACACGCGGTAGCCCGCCGGACGCCAGGCTCCGGCGCGAAGCTCCGCCGAGAGCGACAGGACGTTGGTCTCCAAGTCCGCGAGCCACGCCGCGACGTCGGGAGACGAGCGCTTCCCGCGAGCGGCCAGACGACTCGCACGGATCAAGGCCGGGAAGCTCGACAACTCCTCGAACGCACCCAGAGGTACGCAGCGGCCGGCGCTCATCGAACCGCCGTGGCCGACTTCATCCAGGCGCCAACTTGCCGGCCGACCTCGTCGGTGAGGCGGGCGAAGTGCTCGAGCTGTTTCAGGGAGAGGACCCGCAGTCGCCAGGCGAGGCGGACTCCGTGCCGCGCGATCTCGATGTCGACGTTCGCTTGGCGCAGGTGCTCGACCTTCTTGGGCCCGCTCGCGAACCGGGCCTGGATCAGGCTCTCGAGCAGGGCGTAGAGGCGCTGCTCGATGCGCTCACCGAGCGTGAAGCGCAGGTGTCGCGGGAACTTCCCGATCGCGGGGACAGCCCAGAGGATCAGGTCGTGCGTGCTCTCGATGACTTGAAGCGTCGGCCTCGGCGCGCGCGCCGGTCGCGCGGCGCCGGCGCCCTCGGCTTCGAGGTCGGCGAGAGCAGGCCCGGCCGCCTTTCCGTGAGGAGGAGGCGGCCGGGTTTCGCAGGCGTTTGGCGACGAGGGCTCCGTCCCCGCGTGCGGCGGCGGAACGATCTCGCGCTCGGGACCAGGTCCGGGACTCCCCGATGCGCTCCCTAGGAGATGTGGTTGGTTCATCACCCAAGCTCGGACTTCGGGCGTGCTCGCGACGCGGAAACCGACGTTGTTGTTCCGGTTGGCGGGCGCGTTCCTGTTGCGGTTGGCGGCGCGGCAGTTGTCAGGGTTGTTGTTCCAGGACCCGCCGCGCAGAACGCGCGTCAGCGACGCTTACGATCTGTGCCCCAGGGTCGGGGACGCGCCCCGGCCATGAGGGCAGCCTTCCGATCCGAGGCGCGTGAATCCAGCTCTTCGCGGAGATTTTGGACGCGGTTCCCACGGTTGAGAAAAAAATGTCGCCGCGCGGCTGCGCCGCGCTCAGAACGCGGTGACGCGGCGGACGAGGGATGTCGTCACCTTCGGAAAGGGAAAAGGACTGAGGGTTCGAGGGCCAAGGGTCACAGAGTCCTCGCGACGCGGAAACCGACGTTGCCGGTCCGGAAGGCGGGCGCGAACCAGTAGCGGTTGGCGGCGCGGCAGTTGACAGGGAAGTTGAACCAGGACCCGCCGCGCAGAACGCGCGTGTCCCCCGAGGGCTCCTGAACGGGATCCGTCCTGGAAAGTGCCTGGAAGTCCGCGCGGTGTCCGTCGACGCACCACTCCCACACGTTGCCGTGCATCTCGTGCAGACCCCAAGCGTTGGCGGGGAACGTACGCGCGGGGACGGTCTCAATGCGGTAGGTCCCCTTGCGGCCCGAACCGTAGGTGTAGTTCCCGTCGTAGTTCGCCTGGTCGGTGCTGATCGTCGGCCCGAACGAGAAGGGTGTTCTCGTGCCGGCGCGGCAAGCGAACTCCCACTGCGCCTCGGTCGGCAGGTCGCAACCGATCTGCTGACAGAAGGCGCGCGACTGGGTCCAATCCACGGACTCCACGGGCAACGTCGGTCCCTTGAAGTAGCTCGGGTTCGAGCCCGCGACTCGCTCGTACTGCTGCTGCGTCGTCTCGGTCTCAGCCAGGTAGAACGCGCGCGTGATCTCCACCGGGTGCTGCTGCTCCTCGCCACTGCGACCCTCCTCGCCCGCCGGTGAACCCATCTGGAACGTCCCCGGCGCGATGAGCACGAACGTGATCCCGCTGCGCGGTTCCTTGACCTTGCGCGCCCAGCCGTCGTGCCCTGGTGCCGCATCGACGATCTCCCAACCCTCGGGCGGGCGCACCTTCGGCTTGGAGCGCCGCGCGTAGCGCAAGATGCCGTTCGCGGCGTTGCCGGCGCGGTCGATCGCGCTCCAGGGAACCTCGAACGAGCCTTCGCCCGCGGGCACCGTGCTCGCGCGCGCGAGCCGTGCATCCGCGGCCTCGCCGGGCTGTCCGCTGATCTTGCCGCTCGCGACCGCGCCGTCGAACTCGAGCGCGATCGGCACGGCCGCGCCCGCCTCGAGCACGGTGTCCGCGGGCGGCTCGGAGCGCACGAGCCGCGGCGCGAGCGTGTCGCGCACGACCTCGATCGACGCGCGCGCCTCGCGCCCGACGCGGTCGCGCGCGGTGACGACCAAGGTGTTCGAGCCTTCGCTCTCGAGCGCGACGCCCTCCGCCGTCCACGTGTCCGACGGTCCCGCCTCCAGTTCGCGCGAACCCAGCCGAACCCACGCGAGGTTCGACTCGGTCACGCGCAACGAGAGGTCGATCGCGTCACGGTTCGTCAGCCGTCCAGCCGGATCCGGTCGGGTGAACTCCAGCACCGGGTCGAGGGAGTCCTGAACGACCTCGAACTCGAGCCGCGTCGCCGACTCTCCGGTTCCGTGCACGAGCGCGACGGCCGAGCGCTGATCGCGCGGCAAGGTCAGGCTGGTGACCTCGAGCGCACCTTGCGGTCCCAAGGCGTGGTTCGAGCCACGGCCCGCGATCTCGACGCGCACGCTCTCACCCGACGCGTCCTCGATCCGGCCGCGCAGGTCGAGCTTGGTCTCGCGGCTGTACACGACGTTGCCCTCCGGCAGCGACGGGTCGAGGACGATGCGCGCGATTCGACGCACCGCGCGCTCGAGCACGAGCTGGCCCGACGTCGCGTTCGCGAGGTCGTCTTCGACCGACCAGGCGATCCGCCACGGACCCTCTCCCGCGGGAACGACGAGGTCGGCGCTGACGCGAGCCTCGGCGATCGCCGCAGCCTCGCCGGCCAAGCGCGCGACTTTCGGGGACTCGTCGAAGGCGAGTTCGACGCGCACCCGCGTGCCGATATCCACGCGCGCGCCGGAGGGAGGGACCGACGAGAGCAGTGCGGGTCCGCGCGCGTCGCAGCGCACCGAGAAAGGCAGCGTCGAGCGATTGCCGGCCAGGTCTTCGGCGACGACGACCAGCGCGTTCTCGCCGGCGACGAGTTCGACCGCCGGCGCGGACCAGACGCCGTCGGAACCGGCTTGCATCTCGCTCGCGCCGACGAAGCAGCGTGCGGCCTCGGGGTCGTCGAGGCGCGCGCGGACCTCGATCGAGAGGGAGTTCGTGCGTCGCGCGGTCGGTCCCGGCGCGAGAAGTTCGATCTGCGGCGGCTTCGAGTCCTGGACGAGTGTGAACGACAGGCTGGAGCCTTCGTCGAGCGCGAGTTCGATCGTCTCGCGCGCGTCGCGGCGTAGCCCCAAGTCGATCGTGAACCGACCCTCGGACTCGATCGGGTACGTGCTCGTGCGGCCGCCGCGTTTCAGGCGCAGCGACGGCGTGGCTGCGTCGCGGACTTGGCCGGCGAGCACGATGTTCAGGTCGCGCGTGTAGAGCAGGCCGTCTCGCAGCGGCGTGTCGAGCGCGATCCGCGTGGCGGCGGACGCGGATGTCGCATCGACCGAACCTCCCGTTGAACCGGACACGAGCGCTGCATTCGCTGGCTGCGCCCGCAAGGTGGAGTCGACCGTGGTCGGATTGCGCGCCGACGTGCGCGAACCGGACGGGGCACCCGCTCCATCGCGCGTCTCGCTGTCGTCGGATCGCGGCCAAAACACGTACCCCAGCGCGACGAGAGCGACGGCGGCGATCGCACCCGCGGCCCACAGGGCCGGGACGCGGCGAGATCCGCGCGGCGCCCCGGTCGCGGGCGCCGCGGGCGTCGTCGAACGCCCCGCCGCGGATCCTGCGCCCGAAGCGGGCGCGGTTTCGCCGCTCGTCCCCGTCCCCTTACCCGAGCGCGCCAGACGCACCTGCTTCAGCGCGTGCGCGGGCGGCGGCGAGAAGAGCGGCATCGTCGACTTCACCGATCCCGAGTCGCGGTCGGACAAGGACGGCATCTGCCCTTGCAGGAACGCCTCGAGATCGCGGGCCAGATCGGCGGCATCCGCATAGCGCGCCTTGGGATCCCTCTGCGTGCAGCGCGTCAGGATCCGCAGCACGTCGGCGGAGACGTCGGAGCGCAGCGCGCGCACATCGGGGAACGCGCGGTTGCAGATCTCGTAGCTGATCTGGTGGACGGTGCCGGTGCGCACGGCTGTTCGACCGGTCAAAAGGAAGTAGAGCGTCACGCCCGCGGCCCACACGTCGGTCGCCGGTCCGACGAGCGAAGAGTCCTCCCACTGCTCGGGCGCCGTGTACGCCGGCGTGCCGAGGAAACCCTGCGTCGAGAGCGTGCCGCCGTCGGACTCCATCGCCTTGGCGATGCCGAGGTCGGCGACCTTCACCTCGCCCGTCTTCGAGATCAGGATGTTCTCGGGCTTGATGTCGCGGTGCACGATCACCTCGCGGTGGCGGTGCGCCTTCGCGAGGCCGCGCGCGACGCCGAGGAGGATCCCGCACGCTTCTTGCTCGCCCAGCGGGCCCTTGCGCACCACGCGGTCGCGCGCAGTCTCGCCATCGACGAACTCGAGGATCAAGTAGCTCAGCCCGTGCGAGCGGCGCAGCTCGTACAGGCGCACGAGGTTCTCGTGCGTCAGCTCCGCGGCGAGGCGAGCTTCGCGGCGAAAGCGCGCTTCGAATTGCGCGTCCTCGGCGACGAGGCTCGGCTTGAGACACTTGACCGCGACATCGATCTCGAGCTCGACGTGACGTCCGCGGTAGACGGCACCCATGCCGCCTTGGCCGATCTTCGCGAAGAGGATGGCGGGATCGAGGACCTTCCAGCCGTCGACGTCGGGCACGTCGCGCAGCAGCGGGTCGTTCGCGAGGTCGGAGGGCGGCGGGGTCGTCATGCGCGAGCGGGGGCTGCGGGAAAAAAAAGCTGCGCGCAGTGTACAGACGGCTTCGATGAGGGTCGCGCGACGCGCAGACGGGGTGATGGTTCACTCTGAATCGGAAAGCTCGAACTTGCTCGCGCTAGCAGTCCGTATTGCCAGCTATGCCTGGCACCAAGGGTTGCTAGGGCGGCGAGAACGGGACCGGCGGAACGGCGCCAACCGGCAGCTTTTCCGGCGAGACGTAGCGCCAGTCCCAGAGGCCGTGAACGTAGTCGACGACGAGGATTCCTCCCACGAGCATGTCCATCCCGAGCAGCACGTCGTCTTCCATATTCTGCGCCACGAGATTCCGGATCACCCGGAGCGTGGCGCCCAAGCAGACGATCTCGATCTCTGCGGCATAAACCGGGCAGAGGTCGTAGCCGTCGCCAGTGCTGGCCGTCTGCACGAGCCTCTCGTCGACCTGCGTCAGTCCGAGGTCGAGCGCGAGGCCAAGCCGGATTGCGCCCTCCGTGCATCCGGTGTCGATCAAAGCCCGCAACTTGCGCGGCGGAATGAAGAGGCCCTGATCAGGAACCCTGGGCGCGCCGACCAGCATGTCGAATGCGCATTCTTGGTGTTCGATCGTTCCCTTGAGCAGGGCGAAGTAATCGAGGTCGATGCGGTGCTGGTCGAGCGCCCGCTGGGAATCCCTCCACCCCACGCCCTACCGCGTCCGAGCGAATCGCGACGTGCGCTTGATGATCGCGATGTCGTCCTTTTCCTGGACGCGCTTCACGAGGAAGGGGCCCGGCCCGAAACGCTCGGCTCCCGCGAGATACGCTGGGCTGAGGTCGGGGAAGAACCCGAGCAAGTCCTCGCCCTTCACGGCGACCCACTCCCCGAGATGGCCGCCCGCAATCCAGCCGGCGCGATGCCGGTTGAAGTACGCCAGCTCCGCAACCAGGGGCGCGTCGGGGCCGTGAGCCAAGTCTCCGGAACTCTCCATGTCGTGAGATTAGCACACGTATCGGGTTTCCATCGGGCACCGCTCGACTGCACTTGTGTACTCGGGCACAGGAGTCGGCCTGGGAAGGCTCCCCCGCGAGAGGCGAGCCTCGATGCTCAACGCCCTGACCGACCGGCTGGGCGTCAAGGCAAGCGGACGCCGCTGCGGCGTCTCGATGCTGACGAAATTTCGCCGGTCGCGGACGCGGGCTCGCTCGCACTCGACGACCACGACCTCGTGGTCCAGAACCTGACGACCGTTGCGGCCGGCCGAGCACGTCGTCGGCGCTGAGGTGCGTCTCCGGTTCCGCTCTACAGCACGCGCACGTGGAGCAGCGTCGATCCGAGTCGCGTCCCGAGCGGGCCGCGGAAAGCGGCTTGGAAAGAGCGCGTCGTCCCGATCAGTGCTGGGTCGGCGGGAATCGCGGATGTCCAGTCCGCGCGGCCCTGAGCATCGGTGATCAAACGCATCACGCCGAGCCCGACGCGCCGCAGAGCGAGTGAACCAGCGACACCGGGCACGCGGAACGGGACTGCGACCGGATCGCCGAAGAGGAACAGCACGGACGTGGCGCCCGCCGCGCGAGCGGCGAGGTGCAGCGTGCCGCCGACGCGTGGTGCGCCGAGCACTTGGAGATCGCGCTCGCCCGTGTCGAGCAACACGACCTCGCCCGTTCCCGACAGCACGTTCGCGTGCGTCGATTTCTCGGCGACGAGCGCGCGCGTGCCCGTCGCGTCGAGCGCGAGGTCGAACGCGCTACCCGCGAGGTTCGCTTCGAGCACGTACGTGTCGGTCGCGCGATCCCAGATCGCGGCTTCGGGTGCGCTCGAGCCCGTGCCCCAGCACGCGAACGCCGCGCGCCGACCATCGGCTGTCAACGCGACCGCGGTCGGCAAGTCTTGGAGTCCGCCCGCGATCCCGACGAACGCGCGCTGTTCGATGCGCGTCCCCGCCGTGAGATCGCGGACTTCGAATCGCCACGCCGTCCCGATGTTCGAGCTCCACCAACCGATCGCGAGGGTCGATCCAGCGGCGTCGAGTGCGGTGCAGACGGCGAGTTCGCTCGCGTTCGCGGCGATCGACGCGCTCGGAACGAAACCGAACCCCGCGTCGATGCGCACCGCGAGGATCCCGCTCGCGCCATGCACGAGCGTCCGGCCGTCGCCCGACAGTGCGAGGGCGGATGTCGTCGCGGTGAGCGACGCCTGATGAACGCTGGCCCCGGTCGCATCGAGCACGTGGAGGTCGAGCCCTGCCGCGATCGCGATGCGCGATCCGTCCGCGGCGACGGCGATCTCTTGGAGCCCGAGCCCGGTGAGGTCGCGCACGGCGAGGACCGCTCCGCTCGCTGCATCGAGTCGCTCGACGTGCACGCGCTGCGCGACGTTGTCGTACGCGGCGACCCACACGCTCGCGCCGCTCGCATCCGTCGCGACACGCGCGGCGCCGTTCGCGGTGAACGGCATCTCGCGAATCCAGCGCGGCGTCATGCCGCCGCTCGCGGCCGCGTCGTCGAGATGAGAACCCAGGACGCGCGTGCGCCGATGCCACGCGTCGGGGGCGGGCACCTGCTCCAACGCGAAGATCCACGGCGACTCGCCGGCCGCGATGCCGATCGATCCGGTCACTCCCGGACTCGCGGGTTCGCGGGCGAGCGGATCGGAGCTTCCGACGGCGTGCGCTGCGGCCGCGCTGAACCCCGGGTTGCCGCCCGACCACGCGCCGACCGCGGCGTTGTCGAGGCCGGCGAAGGCGACGGCGCGCGGCAAAGCTGGGGCCTGGAGCGCCGAACCGTGCTCCCAACGGATAGAAGGAGCGAAGGGGTCGCCCTGGGCCGCGCCCGCGGAGGCGATACCCGACGCGGCGGAGATCAGGAGGAGCGCCGTTTTGGGCCGATGCGCGCGAGGGGACGCCACGGAAAAACGTACCCTCTCGCGCGCGCTGCGGTCGCCCGTGGAGGGATGCGCCGCCGGGCTTGGCGTGGGGTCGGCCTGCGATTAGATTGTTCCCCGACAACACGCCGTCGACCTCGGGGAGAGACCTGGCTTCGTGCCCGGCGCCGAAGGGGCAAGCGGGGAGGCTCCAGCTCCTCGCGAAACTCTCAGGCAAGAAGGACTCGAGAACTCGACCGGCCCTGGACCTCGTCCGTCGGCGCTTCGGCGCGGAAGGGACTGCACAGGGGCGCGACTCCCACAGGCCTTGGGCCGTGGCGGACGAGCGCCCCTGCTTCGTTTGCAAGCGACTCGATCGACGCGGAACCCCGCGCGGACCGTCTCTCTCCCCCACGCACCGACCCCTGACCTTCGATGAAGAACACACCGCTGCACAGCCGGCACGTCCGCCACGGCGCGCGCCTCGTCGAGTTCGGCGGATGGGAGATGCCGGTCCAGTACGGGCCGATCCTGGAGGAGGTCACGCGCGTGCGCACGCACGCCGGGCTCTTCGATCTCTCGCACATGGGTCGCGTGCGCGTCACGGGCAAGGACCGCGTCGCGTACCTCGATCGGCTGCTCACGAACCACGTCGCGAAGATCACGGCCGGTTCGATCCGCTATGCGCTGTTCTGTCGTGCGGACGGCATGCCCATCGACGACTTGCTCGTCTATCCCGACACGGACGAAGTGTTTCTCGTCGTGAACGCGTCGAACACGGACGTCGATCTCGCTTGGATGCGCGAGCACCAAAAGGGCTTCGACGTCGTGATCCAGGATCAGACGGACGAGCTCGCGATGATCGCGGTGCAAGGTCCGAAGTCGCGCGAGATCACGGAGCACGTCGTGAAGGGCATCGACCTCGCGAAGCTCGGCTACTACAAGTTCGCGTACGGCACCGTGTGCGGCATCCCGAACGTGCGCGTCAGTCGCACGGGCTACACCGGCGAGCTCGGGTACGAGCTGTACGTGCCGACGAACGCCGCGAGCCGCGTGTGGGACGAGGTGCTCACCGCGGGCGCGATGCACGACATCGCGCCGATCGGGTTGGGCGCGCGCGACACGTTGCGCCTCGAAGCCGGCATGCCGCTCTACGGCCACGAGATCGACGCGACCCACGATCCGATCCAGGCCGGGCTCGAGTTCGGCGTGTCGTTTGCGCCTGAAAAAGGCGACTGGATCGGTCGCAGCGCGCTCGAAGCCATCCGCGCGCGGCCTGTGCGCCGCCTCGTCGGCGTGAAGACCGACGGACCACGCGCCCCGCGTCAGGGATACGGAGTCGCGGTCAGTGGCGCGGTCGTCGGCGCGGTCGCATCCGGATCGCCGTCACCCACTCTCAGCACGAACATCGGCACCGCGTACGTCCCGGTTCACCTGGGTGAACCGGGAACCGCGGCCGAGATCGACATCAAGGGCAAGCGCCAGGCCGCAACGTTCTGCGCGCTGCCGTTCTTCTCTCGCACCCGGAAGTGAACCCTTCGAACATGAGCCAGAAATCCGCCACGCGTTCCGCGCGCCCCGACGACCGCCGCTACACCGAGAGCCACGAGTGGGTGAAGGTCGACGGTGAGACCGTCCTCATCGGCATCACCGACTTCGCCATCAACGAGCTGTGCAACGGCAACGAGGGCGACCTCGTGTACTGCGATCTGCCGGAGTCGGGCCGCGCGCTCGACCAAGGCGAGACCTTCGGCGAGATCGAGTCGGTCAAGGCCGTCTCCGATCTCTACACGCCTGTCGCCGGCGAAGTCGTCGAGACGAACACGGCGATCGAGGACCATCTCGAGATCCTCTCGAAGGATCCGTGGAACCAAGGTTGGCTCGTGCGCATCCGCCCGAACTCGAAGGAGCTCCCGAAGATGATGGACGCCGCCGCCTATGAGCGTTTCTTGGCCGAAAAGAAGCACTGAGAGCACTTGCAGAAATCGAGTCTTCACGTGCAGAGACTCCATCTGCGCCGCTTCGCGGCTGGCTCGAGCCCGTGAATTCTCCACCGTCTCCGAGAGGCGGTGGAGAGACCGCCGCGCGGAACTACGAGCTACGCACGAATCCGTGCAGGTGCACGGCCCCCACCTTGCAGCCGAAGTACGAAGATCCCAATGACACCGACGATCCGTGACGAAGTGCGCGCCGCGAGCGCGCCGACCCCCATGCGCGAAACCCAAGCGACCGCTCAGGACCGTTTCGTAGACCGACACGTCGGCCCGCGCGCGGCGGACGTGGCCGAGATGCTCGCGGTCGTCGGTCACACATCGCTCGCTTCGCTCGTCGACGCGGCCGTGCCGCCGGCGATCCGGATGAAGGGCGCGCTGAAGTTGCCGACCGCGTTGTCCGAGCGCGACGCGTTGGTCGCGATTCGCAAGATGGCCGCCGAAAACCAGGTTTTCCGCACCTACATCGGCCAGGGCTATCACGACTGCGTCACGCCGCCCGTCGTGTTGCGCAACGTGCTCGAGAACGCCGGCTGGTACACGCAGTACACGCCCTACCAAGCCGAGATCTCGCAGGGTCGTCTCGAAGCACTGCTGAACTTCCAGACGATGGTCGCCGACCTCACCGGGTTCG
>Ga0163147_10000448_pt1 | contig 65210 bp, 56 predicted proteins | sample OliLakLV19MP6G1_FD_148597 | JGI IMG/M metagenome (GOLD analysis project Ga0163147, IMG submission 148597) | Freshwater microbial mat bacterial communities from Lake Vanda, McMurdo Dry Valleys, Antarctica- Oligotrophic Lake LV.19.MP6.G1 | ecosystem: Environmental > Aquatic > Freshwater > Lake >... | reverse complement strand
ATCTTGCCTTCTGTCTCAATCATCTGTTGCTGAAGCAGATGGCGGCGCCCCAATCGGCGACTCTTCTCGCGGCGTCGTTTGCGGGTTTGACAGAAAGCTATATGGCGCAAGTCGACTGGGAGTCGCGCGCGGAAATCGAGGCGCGCGTGGCGACCTTGCTGCCGGCGTTGTTGCTGGCGCGTGTCGATGGCAAATCACCGGTGGAGTACCTAGGAGACGCGGCGCCACGCGTCCGCGCTGCGGCGCTGACCATGCTGGGCGCGCCGCGTGATCGCATCGCCGACGTGCAGACCGATTTCACCAAGCTGATGGAACAGAGATGATCATCGAGCAACGCACCTACACCCTCCATCCCGGCAAGATGGCCGAGTATCAGCGCATCTACGAAGCGGAGGGCGTCGAGTTGCAGAAGCGCATCCTGGGGCGGCTCGTCGGATACTTCACATCGGAGAGTGGCGTGCTGAACCAGCTCATCCACATGTGGGCCTATGACGACATGATGGATCGTCACACGCGGCGTGCGGCGCTGCAGGCGGAGCCGCAATGGCAGGGTTATCTCGCGAAGGTGCTGCCGCTCATCCAGATCCAGCACTCGCAGATCCTGACGCCGACGAAGTTCTCGCCGCTTAGATGATCTTTGAGTTGCGCAGCGCCGCAATGCGCGCGGCGTCGAGGCCCAGAAGCTCGCCATAGACGTCGTCATTGTGCGCGCCGAGTTCTGCACCCGGCCAGGCGACTTCGCCCGGGGTGCGCGAGAGTTTCGGGATGGCGTACTGAAGGCCAAATCAGCGCTTCGACTAGAACGGGCTCGGCAAATTGCCGGGCCCGTTTTGTTAGACCTCACAATGACTGGAAACGGCGATGTCCGGCCCGACCGGTAGGGAAGGCCGGAGTGACTGCTCTTGAGCGACCCCGCCGTCCGTCACAGTATGGCGGCCTGGGCATTGCTGGCCCTTTGGTGACATACGCCTACGCTTAAAAATCGGTCGCCAAGCAACCTGAGGCTGGCGCAGTTCAAGTCGGTCCCAGCCAAATGTCGGCAAGGCAGCGGGCGTTAGATGTCCAGCGGAAATTCACATGACATTGCGGCGATGAAAACAAGAAAGGGGCCAGCGTTGATTGCGCTGGCCCCTGATAGTTTGAGGTGGAGGATCAGTTTCGAAACACCAGACTGACGCCGAAAGTCCGCGGCGGCTGATAGATGTTCAGGGTCTGCCGGAAGGGTGCGAACGAGACTTGTCAGGTTAAAACCTGCGTGCGCACTCGGCATAGCGTCCATTTTCAGCGCGAGGCACTTGCCCAGATGCCAGCCGCAGCTTTTCGATTGCGTCGAAGTGCGTGCCGTGAACTGAGATGCCGTTGCAGGTAGAAGGTGTTGTAGATCGCTGCGTGAGTGGTGAGGAAACGCTGGGCGGAAGCAGCTGATTTGAAGTGCTGCATCTGTCGCTCTCGTCGCCGGATCGGCAGATGGGAATTCTCCGCCCGATTGTTGTCTCGCAATCGTCCTGGTCGATGCAGGTGCAATAGTCCGAGGTCATGCAGCGCGGCAGGGTAAGAGCGCAGGCCGTCTGTTGTGATGGTGTGTGGCATGACCGGCTGGTTGCGCAGTAGACGCTTCAGGAGCTTCAGCGCGGCCTGTGTGTCGCGCTCTTTCTGCACCACGAGATCGAGAACCTCGCCTTCGTCGTCGACGGCCCGCCAGATGTAGAATTGCTTCCCGCCGATCGAGGACACCATCTCGTCGAGGTGCCAGCGCGGGGAAGGGGCCTGGCGTCGCGCTCGGAGCCGCCTGGCGATCTGTGGGCCAAACTTGTTGGTCCAGCATCGGATCGTCTCATAGGTGACGTCCACGCCCCTTTGAGCGAGGAGCTCCTCCACGTCTCGGAAGCTTAAGCTAAAGCGGAAATAGAGCCAGACGGCGTGCCGGATGACGACGGGCGGAAACCGATGACGTTTGAACGAGAGCTTCGCCAACAAGAGGCCCCCCCAAAAGGCTGACACCCGTCAGCAATCGGAGACAAGTTAGCGTTTAACTGACAGCACCCGTGCGCCGCATCTCCGGAGAGGTCATGGCGAACCTTTCTGGGATGCGTCCGGGCGTCCGGCGTGGGGCGTTTGATTTCGTCGGCGCGGGCGGTGGCGACCGGCATGTCTTGCGATGAAAGCCGGGCGAGCAGCGGGCTGAAGTCGTGCAGGCGCTCAGCCACGATATGCACCACACCGCTCTCGTTCTGCACGACGCCATCGACGGCGCAGAGGCGCGCGCCGAGAACTTCCTGGCGAAATTGTTCGAACACGCGGGGCCAGACGATGATGTTGGCGATGTGGGTTTCGTCTTCCAGGGTCATGAAGATGACGCCGGAGGCGGTGCCGGGACGCTGACGGACAAGGACGAGGCCAGCGACCCGCACGCGGGCGCCATTGCGCGTGTCGGCTAGCGAAGAGGCGGTGATGGCGCGCCGCGCCGCGAGGTTTTCTCTTAGCAGTCCTGCAGGATGGGCCTTCAGCGAAAGACCGAGCGTGCGGTAATCCTCCACCACCTGCTCGCCGAGGCAAAGTGGCGGCAGGTGAACGTCGGGTTCGTGCGATGGCCCGGACGCATGAGCAAAGAGCGGCGCGTCTTCCTGTCCGCCCACGCGGTTGAGGCCGCGCGCGGCCCAGAGCGCGTCGCGACGGTCGAGGCCGAGGGATCGGAAGGCGTCGGCGTCCGCAAGACGTTCGATCACGGCAGGAGACAGTCCGCCCCGCAGCCAGACATCGCGGACGGAATCGTATCCCGAGGAGCGCCGTGCGACGAAGTCATTCATCTCATCTTCCCGTAATCCCCCGATCTGACGGAAACCGAGACGCAAGGCGTTTGCGCTCAGCACGTCATCGATCATGTCAGTATGTCGGGAATTCAGTTTCTCTTTCGCGACGGGGCCGGGTTCAAGCGTGTTGTCCCAGTGCGCGTGATTGATGTCGGGCGCGCGGATTTCGACGCCGTGTTCCTCGGCGTCGCGAACGAGTTGCGCCGGTGCGTAAAAGCCCATGGGCTGGGCGTTGAGCAGGGCTGCTGCAAACACGTCCGGATAGTGGCATTTGATCCAGGACGAGGCGTAGACCAGCAGCGCAAAACTCTGCGCATGGCTTTCGGGAAAGCCGTATTCGCCGAAGCCCTCGATCTGCTTGAAACTCGCTTCCGAAAAATCCTGCGTGTAGCCTTTGTCGCGCATGCCGGTGATGAACTTTTCGCGCAGCGCGCCGATCGTGCCGACACGACGGAAGGTGGCCATGGCGCGCCGCAGCTTGTCGGCTTCGGGCGGGGTGAATCCTGCGCCGACAATGGCGATCTCCATCGCCTGTTCCTGGAAGAGCGGGACTCCGAGCGTGCGTTTGAGCACTTCCTCCAGTTCCGGCGAGGGATAGACGACGGGTTCGCGGCCTTGCTTGCGCTTCAGGTAGGGGTGCACCATGCCACCCTGGATCGGCCCCGGACGCACGATCGCCACCTCGATCGCAAGGTCATAGAATTCTTCGGGGCGCAGACGCGGAAGCATCGACATCTGCGCACGGCTTTCCACCTGAAACACGCCGACGGAGTCTGCGCGCTTCAACATGCGGTACACGGCCTCATCTTCCTTCGGCAGCGTATCGAGCGTGAGCTTCGGTTGGTCGCTCCATTCGGGGTAAGCGTTTTCAATCATGGTGAAGGCTTTGCGCAGGCAGGTCAGCATGCCGAGCCCGAGGAGATCCACCTTGAGGATTTTCAGTTCTTCCAGATCGTCCTTGCTCCATTCTACGACGGTGCGATCTTCCATGGCGGCGTTCTGGATGGGCACGATGTCGTCGAGCCGCTCGCGGGTGATGACGAAGCCGCCCACGTGCTGAGAGAGGTGCCGGGGAAAGCCGCGCAGTTCCTTCGCGATCCCCAGGCACGTGATCAGGCGCCGATCCTCAGGATCGAGTCCGAGAGCGCCGAGGTCCTCCTGGTCTACGCCCTTGGACCACCATTGCTGGGTCTTCGAGAGCGCCGAAATCGTGTCCTCAGAATAGCCGAAAGCCTTGCAGACATCACGGATCGCGCTGCGGCTGCGGTAACAGATCAAGGTCGCTGCAAGCGCGGCGCGTTCACGACCGTACTTTTCATAGACATACTGGATCGCTTCCTCTCGACGCTCGTGCTCGAAGTCGACGTCAATGTCCGGCGGTTCGTTTCGTTCGGCGGAGAGGAAGCGGTCGAACAGCAGCTTGAAGCGCGCCGGATCGACGGAGGTGACGCCGAGGCAGTAGCAGATGACGGAATTTGCAGCGGAGCCGCGCCCCTGGCAGAGGATGCCGCGTTCTTCGCGCGCATACCGTACGATATCGGCGACGGTGAGAAAGTAGGAAGCGTAGTTCAGCTGGGCGACGATGCCGAGTTCGCGCTTGAGCGCCTTGTGCACGCCTTCAGGCACGCCGTTTGGATACCGTTTCGTGGCGCCTTTCCATGTCAGCGCCTCCAGCGCCTCCTGGGCGTTTGCGTAGCCTTTCACGGTCTCGTCGGGATACTGGTAGCTCAGTTCGTCGAGCGAGAAGCCGACGCTGTCCATAAACCGTAATGTTTCTCCGACCGCCTTCGGAGCCTCTCGATAAAGCCGCTGCATTTCGGAGGCAAGCTTGAGATGACGTTCGGCATTTGCGGCGAGGCGTCGGCCCGCAGCATCGAGAGTCGTCTTCTCCCGCACGCAGGTCAGCACGTCCAACAGGGGGCGGCGTTCAGCGACATGATGCAGCGGCTCCGTCGTCGCCAGCAGGCGTGCGCCGGTTTGCGACGTCAAGGCTTCGAGCAGGCGCAAGCGTCTGCGGTCTTCGCCATCGAAGACAAAACGCGCCGCAAGCCAGACGGCGCCGGCGTGATCGCGGACGGCGGAGAGGTACGCGCGCAAGACAGCGTCCGGTTCTTGTCCTGCAGCGATGACCGGCGCCACGATTGCCTGCTGCCCTTCGGCGTGGGCGAGGAAGTCGGTGAAGCCGAGCCAGCATTCGCCCTTCGGCGCGCGTCGATTGCCGATGGTGAGAAGCCGCGTGAGCCGTCCATAAGCTGCGCGATCCTTCGGATAGACGAGTATGTCGGGCGTACCGTCGCGAAAAACCAGCCGGGCGCCGACGGCGAGACGCACGCCATGCTCCTTTGCAGCGGCATGCGCGCGCACCACTCCGGCCAGTGTGTTGCGGTCGGCGACGCCGATGCCGGCAAGGCCGAGCGCCTTGGCCTGCAGGACAAGTTCTTCCGGATGCGATGCGCCGCGCAAAAAGGAGAAGTTGGTCGTGACGGCGAGTTCTGCAAAGTCGCTCATGCGAAGAGACCGTGCAGGAACCAGCGCGGTGCGGTCTCGCCGCCATATAGGCCGTCGCGGTAGAGCCAGTAGCGCCGGCCTTCGGTATCTTCCACGCGGTAGTAGTCCCGCGTGCGCGCGTCCGAGGCGCGCAGCCAGTGCGGGGTGATGCGCTCCGGCCCTTCGGCGCGCGCGACTTCGCGCACGACACGCCGCCAACGGAAGCGCATGGGCGGGCCATCGGGCACTTCCGCCAGCGCATCGATGGGCTGCGCGTGTGCGAGGAGGCTGAGCGGGCGACGCATCACGCCGTCCGCCGGAGAGGACGACGCAGAGTCCGTCGGGTATTCGACGGGACGCCAGGCCCCGGCGCGTTCAGGCGCGTGCGTATCGCCGAAATGCGGGCGGCACACGCGATCGGCGCCGAGGCGAACGGTCAGTGCGTCAACCAGGCGCGCTTCGGCCTGTGAATCGTGGCGTCTGTCATCATCGAGATCGCCCGCGACGGAAACAATCGGCGCGATCTCCACAGCATCCAGACGCATCGCCTCGAAACCAAACGCGGCGTCGAAGGTCTCGGCGTTTCGTGTGACGCGATCGCTCAGGAGACTCATGATGGCGCGGGCGTCGCGTTCCGGTCGGCTCAGTCCCAGGGAGACGCGGCGGGTCTTTGCATCGACGCCGAACAGCGAGAGTCGCAGTCTGCGCACGCCCACACCGTTGCGATCGCACTGGGCGACGATGTCGGCGCAAAGCGCTTCGGCGACGACGAGGATGGCGTCGAGGGTGATGATGGGTTCGACGAGACGCCGGAACGCCAGCAAGGGTGGTGTCGGGCGTCGCGGCGTCAAGGCTTGACGCGCGCGAGCGCAAGCCTGATCCAGCCGCAACAGGACATGCTGTCCTGCACGCGCGGCGAAAGGCCCACGCGGCGCATCCGCGATCTGGCCGATCTGTTTGAGACCGAAGCGCCTCAGCAAGGCTTGCGCTTCCGGCGATACACGCAAGGCGGCGATCGGCAGAGATGCGAGCGCTGCATTCAGGCCGGCGCTATCGACGACGCGTTGTTTCCCGAAGCGCGCAAACGCCCAGGCCGCGGCGGGCGTCGGCGCGATAGCGGTGCGTGCGTTCAGGCTCTGTTGCACAAGACTGTTCAGCAGCACGGCGCGCAACGCCAGTTCGCCGCCGAACAAATGAGCGCATCCGGTGATGTCGAGGAACACGCCATCGGGCGGATCAAGGACGACCACAGGCGTGTAGCGCTCGCACCAGGCGGCGACGCCATCGAGGAATTGTGCGTCTGCGTCGGGTTCTGCTTCCACCGCGTAGAGCGCAGGGCAAAGCGCGCGTGCATCGGAGAGCGGCATGCCGACGGCGAGGGCGAATGCGGTCGCGCGCGCATCGACGGCGGTGAGCGCGAACGCATTGCCGGTCTTGGCGTAAACGGCGAGCGGGCGATCAGCCGGCGCCGAGCCGATACGCTTCAGCCGGTCGGTGGAGAGACGGGGCAGCCACAGGGCCAGCCAGCGCGTTTCCGCCGTTTCGGTGTGTATCGGTGAAGGCGTGGTCATGGCCGTTCCATTCCAGAAGCCAGCGCTGGCCGGTCTGTCCGCTGCGTCGTCGTGTGAGAGAAACCGAAAAGCAGGGCCGTCCAACCTCACGATTTTCGCCACCGCTTGGTGCGGCGGCCACGCGCCAGCGCGTCCATGCGGCGCTCGGCGAAAGCGGATCGAACCGTAGGAGCACGCAGCGCGCGCCGCTCTTTTCCGCGGCGAGATGCAGGCGGCGCGTCGCCGTGAGCGTGAGACGCGCGTCGTGGGACACAAGACAAAGCACGCGCGCCAGGGAAAGCCCGAGCGCTTGTTCGCTCGCCCACAGCGCCTCTTTCATAGTGCGCGTGCGGGCATGCAGCAGGCGGGTGGGATCGAGCCCGAACTGGGCTACGCCGGGCGGATAGGCGCCCCCGTTTTCGCCGTTAACGACCTCAGGCGTCGCGATCAGCGTCAGCCCCTCTGACGCTCCGACCGCCAACCACCCCAGCGCGAACCCGAACGCGGCGGCGCCGTCGCCCGTCGAGGCGGGGACGATCTCGGTCACAGGCCGCGAAACGGCGTCCTGAAACGCGATCTGGAACGTGTCGATCGAGCCCATCGGCTGGAACGGGACGGAGGACAGTATCGGCATCGGAACGAAATAGAACAAAACTAGAACAAATGCAATTGTCATGTCGATACGGGCTTCAGCACCCCGCCGGGGCCGAAGCCGGCCTCGCCTCGCTCGGACCCGCCGCCCAGTAAAGAGTCACGGAGGTGCCCGCCCGCAGAGGCGCGCGTGCGGCAGGCTGGACAAGATGGGCAGGCGCGGCATCGGCAGTCCTTCGGAAGTTGAGTGACATCGCATTGCGGTGCGCATGAAAAGAGCGCGTCAATGGACCCCTACCGGACCGGCTGCTAAGGCCGCCGAAGGAAAGCCACGTTGCGTCGGGAGCCGGCCAACGCGGCCATCGGGGATCGCATGCCGGTTCAGTACATGGGTGTCGCCGGGATAGTCGCGATCCTGCTCATCGCGGTCGTGTTTTCCACGAACAGGAAAGCCATTCGCCTGCGCGTCGTTGCGGCGGCGTTCGCGCTGCAAGCGGTGATGGCGGTGATCGTGCTGTCGCTGCCGGCGGGGCGCGCGGTGCTGTCGGCGATGTCGGGCGGCGTGCAGGCGGTGATCAATTATTCCGCCGCCGGTATCGCGATGGTGTTCGGACCGCTCGCGGATGTCGACAAGATCGGCTTCAGCTTCGCGATCAACGTGTTGCCGATCATCATCTTCTTCTCGGCGCTGATGTCGGTGCTTTACCATGTCGGCGTGATGCAGAAGATCGTGGCGTGGGCGGGCGGCGCGCTGCGCTTCGTGATCGGCACGGGGAAGGTGGAATCGCTCGTTGCGGCGGCGAACGTGTTTCTCGGACAGACCGAGGCGCCGCTTGTCGTGAAGCCCTATATCCGCGGCCTCACCATGCCGCAGCTGTTCACGGTGATGACGACGGGCATGGCGTCGGTGTCGGGCAGCGTGCTGGCCGCATACGCGCAGATGGGCATCAGCATCGAATATCTGCTCGCGGCGTGTTTCATGTCGGCGCCGGGCGGGCTGCTGATGGCCAAGCTCATCATGCCGGACGACAAGGTCGAGCCCGGCGCGCCGCAGGACGTGGTGGTCGTCGACGAAACCGAAGAGCCGCATTCCAATGTCATCATGGCCGCCGCCGTCGGCGCGCAGGACGGGCTGAAGCTCGCGGTGTCGATTGCGGCGATGCTGATTGCGTTCGTGTCGCTGATTGCGCTGGTGAACGGCATTCTGGGCGCGGTCGGCGGGGCGGCGGGCGTGGAAGGGCTGACGATGCAGCGCATCCTCGGCTTCCTGTTTGCGCCGGTGATGTTCCTGCTGAACATCCCGTGGGCCGAAGCGCAGGCGGCGGGCGGTATTTTCGGCGAGAAGCTGGTGCTGAACGAGTTCGTCGCCTTTGCGAGTCTCGGGCAGGCGCAGGAGGCGTTGAGTCCGCGCACGGTGGCGATCCTTACCTTTGCATTATGCGGCTTCGCCAATATCAGCTCGATCGCGATCCAGCTCGGCGCGCTCGGCACACTCGCGCCCGAACGCATGCCGCAGATCGCGAAATACGGCTTCCACGTCGTGCTGGCGGGATCGCTGTCCAATCTCATGAGCGCCGCACTCGCGGGCCTAATCATTCAACCCTGAGAACACGCATGGCGCCCAGGCCGATCATCATCGATTGCGATCCCGGCGTCGACGACGCCATCGCGCTGTTCCTCGCGTTCGCGTGCCCCGATGCGCTCGACGTGCGCGCGATCACCACGGTGGCGGGCAATGTCGGCGGCGCGCTGACGGCGCGCAATGCGCGGCTGATCCGCGAGATCGCGGGACGCACGGACGTGCCGGTGTATGCAGGCTGTGACCGGCCGATGGTGCGCAAGCCCGTCGATGCGGGGCACTTTCACGGGGAAAGCGGCCTCGGCGCGCTGGCTGTGTTCGAGCCCAAGGCGCCAGCGGAGACGACGCACGCGGTGACCTATCTCATCGAGGCGCTCATGGCGGCGCCGGCCGGGGAAGTGACGCTCGCGGTCACGGGACCGATGACGAATGTGGCGATGGCCTTCGTGCTGGAAACACGCCTTGCAGGCCGCGTGCGCGAGATCGTCGTCATGGGCGGCGCGCGTTCCGAAGGCGGCAACATCACGGCGTCGGCGGAGTACAACATCTTTGCGGACCCGCACGCCGCGCAGGTCGTGTTCGCGTCCGGCGCGCCGATCACCGTGTTCGGTCTGGACGCCACGCACCAGGTGCGCTCCACGCCCGCGCGCATCGACGCGATCCGCGCCATCGGCACGCCGCAGGCGAAGGCCAGCGCCGACCTGCTGGAATTCTCCGCGAGCGTGGAGCGCAACATCCCCGGCATCACCGGCGCGCCGCTGCATGATCCGTGCACGATCGCCTACCTTCTCGCGCCGGACTTGTTCGACTGTCTGCCGTGCGCGGTGCGTGTCGAGACGAACGAAGGCGTCGCGCTTGGCCATACGGCGGTGGAGTTCCGTGACGCCGCGAAGGCGCGCACACGCTGGACGACGAAGGCCGACGGCAACGGCGTGTTCGCGCTCTTGATCGACAGGCTGTCACGATGAGCCCGGCGCGCATTCTCGTCGTCGGCTCGGTCAATCTCGATTTCGTGGCGACCGCTGCGAAACTCCCTGCGCCCGGCGAAACCGTGACCGGCGCCGTGCTCGCACGACATCCCGGCGGCAAGGGCGCCAATCAGGCGCTCGCGGCGCGGCGGCTGGGCGCCGAGGTTGCACTCGCGGCGCGCGTGGGCGCCGACGCGATGGCGGACGAGGCGCTGGCGCTGCTGCGCGCGGGCAGCGTCGATCTTTCCGCGTGCGGCGTCGATGCGAGCGCGGCGACAGGCGTGGCGCTCATTGCGGTGTCGGCGGACGGCGAAAACCAGATCATCGTCGCGTCGGGCGCCAATGCGACGCTGACGCCGGATCGTCTCGTCCTGCCGGCGGCGGACGCGATCATCTGCCAGCTCGAAATTCCGATGGAGACAGTGCTCGCCGCGTCTCGTGCGCCGGGAGTTTTCTGCGTCAATCTTGCACCGGCGGCGGTCGTTCCGGATGAACTCCTCGCGCGCGCCGATCTCATTGTCGTCAACGAAGGCGAGGCGGCGTTCCAGGGCGCGCGTTTGAACATGGCCAAGGGCCTTGTCGCGATCACACAGGGCGCGAAGGGCGCAGCGCTCTTCCGCAACGGCGCCGAGATCGCCCGCGCGCCGCCGCCTGCCGTCACCGCCGTCGACACCACCGGCGCAGGGGACGCCTTCGTCGGCGCGCTGGTCGTCGCGCTCATGGAAAAGCAGAGCCCCGAGGCCGCGCTGCGCTTCGCTTGCGCTGCAGGCGCGCTTGCCGCCACGGCGCCGGGCGCCCAGCCGTCCTTGCCGCACAGGGCCGACGTGGACCGGCTTCTCGCACGCGTCTAGGGTCGCGTCCGCCCATCAGGAGACGCCCATGTCGCTCGACGCCGCCACGCGCGCCGAATTCGTTTCGCAGGTCCGCCGTTTCGCCGAGGAGCGCTTGCGCCCGATCGAGGCGCAGGTTTCCGAGAACGACGCTGTCCCTGAGGACGTCATCGCCGACATGAAGGCGCTCGGCCTCTACGGGCTCTCGATCCCGGAAGAGTTCGGCGGCCTTGGGTGCTCGATGGAAGACGAGGTGTCCGTCGGGTTCGAACTCGGGCGCGTTTCGCCGGCGTTTCGTTCGGCGTTCGGCACCAATGTCGGTATCGGCAGCCAGGGTCTCGTGATGTTCGGCACGCCCGAGCAGAAAGAGAAATATCTCCCCGGCATCGCGTCGGGCGAGATCGTCACGAGCTTCGCGCTCACCGAACCGGAAGCGGGCTCGGACTCCGCCGCCGTCCGCACGACCGCCATCTGGGACGGTCAGGCCTATGTGATGAAGGGCTCCAAGCGCTACATCACCAACGCCAACAAGGCGCAGCTTTTCACGGTCATGGCGCGCACCGATCCCGAGAAGAAGGGGGGCTCGGGCGTCTCGGCCTTCCTTGTTTCGCGCGACCTCGCGGGTATCTCCATCGGCAAACCGGAAAAGAAGATGGGCCAGCAGGGCGCCCATATCTGCGACGTGAACTTCGACAATGTCCGCGTGCCGCCTGATGCGCTGCTCGGCAAGGAAGGCGAGGGCTTCAAGGTCGCGATGCAGGTGCTCGATCGCGGGCGGCTGCATATCTCGTCGGTGTGCGTGGGCGTGGCGGAACGTCTGATCGCCGACTGCGTGGCCTATGCGGGCGAGCGCAAGCAGTTCGGCCAGACGCTGGCGAGCTTCCAGATGATCCAGGCGCAACTCGCCGACTGCAAGACCGAAGCTTACGCCGCCAAGTGCATGGTGCTCGACGCGGCGCGCCGGCGCGATGCGGGCGAGAACGTCACCATGCTGGCGTCGTGCGCGAAGCTCTTCGCGTCGGAAATGGTGGGGCGTGTCGCCGATCGCGCGGTGCAGATCTTCGGCGGCGCTGGCTATGTGGCGGACTATGGCATCGAGCGGCTCTACCGCGACGTGCGCATCTTCCGCATCTACGAAGGCACCAGCGAAATCCAGCGCACCATCATCGCGCGCGAGATGATGAAGGGCGGTTGAGATGACGGCCAACGGTCCCCCCAATGGTCCCCTCAGGGGCGTGCGCGTCATCGATCTCACGCAGTTCGTGCTCGGCCCCTATGCGACGCAGACGCTGGGCGATCTCGGCGCCGACGTGATCAAGATCGAGGATCCGGGCGGGGATCGTCAGCGCAATCAGGGCAAGCCGCCGGTCAATCCGACGATGGGCCCGGTCTATGTAGCGCTCAACCGCAACAAGCGCTCGGTCACGATCGATCTGAAGACCGAGCCCGGCAAGCGCGCGCTGAAGAAGCTCGTGCGCCACGGCGACATCTTCATCCACAACATGCGGCCCGAAGCGATCGCGCGGCTCGGCTTTTCGTACGAGGCGGTCGCGGCGGCAAAGCCGGACATCATCTATGTGGAAGCGGTCGGCTACGATCCGGCGGGGCCGTATGCGGGACGCCAGGCCTTCGACGATCTCATCCAGTCCGCGAGCGGCGCGTGCGGTCTCGGCGCGCTGACCGACAAGGACGCATCCCTGAAGCCGTTGCCGACGGTGATCGCCGACAAGACCTGCGGACTCTTTGCGGTGATCGCGGCGATGGCGGCGCTACGGCACAAGGAGCAGACGGGTGAAGGGCAGTTCGTCTGCGTGCCGATGCTGGAGACGTTCACCGGCTTCCTGATGGCCGAGCATCTCTACAACCAGACCTACATCCCGCCGACGGGCAAGTACGGCCACGTCACGACGATCACGCCGCACAGGAAGCCGTACAGGACGAAGGATGGCTGGCTTTCGGTGTTGCCGGCGAGCCAGGCGCAGTCGCTGAAGTTTCTCGAACTCGGCGGAATCCCGAACGCCTACGAGACGGAACGCTTTCTCTCCGCGCCGAAGGGATCGCGCGTCGACGCCTACTACGCGATGATGGATGAGGCGGCGCTCGCGCACACCACCGACGAGTGGATGCTGATCTGTGCGGAAAACTCGATCCCCGCGATGCGAGCCAACGAGGTGAGCCAGATCGTCGATGATCCGCAGCTCAAGCAGACGCTGTTCGAAACGCGCGATCTGCCGGGCGAAGGCCCGTATCGCGCGATGAAGCCGGGCCTGCGCTTTGCCAAGACGCCCGTCTCCATCCGCCGCGATCCCCCGCAACTCGGCGCCGATACGGCGGACGTGCTCGCTGAGTTCGGCATCGAAGCAGACGACGCGTGACCGTCGACGAAGCCATCCTCACGCTCGCCGCCGAAAAGGGCGCGTCGAGTTCCATCACGCCGGAAGACGCAGCGCGCGCGGTTGATCCAGAGAAGTGGCGCACGCATATGGGCGAGGTGCGGGGCGCAGCGGCGCGGCTCGCCAAAGAGGGCCGCATCGTGATCCTGCGGAAGGGCAAGCCCGTCGATCCAGAGAACTTCAAAGGTGTGATCCGCCTGCGCATCGTCGATGGCCCCAGTCCGCAAAGTGACAGCTGAGAATCTCGACGCGCTGCTTGCGGAAATCCGCGCGTGCCGCGTCTGCGACCTGCCGCACGAGCCACGTCCCGTCGTCCGCGTGCGCACGGATGCGCGCATCCTGATCGCGGGTCAGGCGCCGGGTCGGCTGGTGCACGAGACGGGACTGCCCTGGAACGATCGCTCCGGCGATCGGCTGCGCGACTGGATGGGGCTCGATCGCGAGGCCTTCTACAACGAACGCAATGTCTCCGTCGCGGCGATGGGCTTCTGTTTTCCGGGCACGGTGAACGGCGCCGATCTGCCGCCGCGAAAGGAATGCGCGCCGCTGTGGCGTCATCGCCTGCTGCCGTCGCTGACAGGCGTGCGCCTCACGCTGCTCGTCGGCGGCTATGCGCAGAAATGGCATCTGCGTGAGCGGGCGAAAGCGACGCTGACCGAAACCGTCCGCGCATGGCGTGACTATGGGGAGGACGTGATCCCGCTGCCGCATCCGTCGTGGCGGAACACCGGGTGGCTGAAACGCGAACCTTGGTTCGAAGCGGAGCTTTTGCCCGCGCTGCGCGCGCGGGTGCGTGGCGCGCTCTTGGGTTAGGATGCCCTCAGCTTTCGCGCCACCGCACCGGAATCGATGATCAGCGCGATGACCGACAGCAGGTAGACCACCGCCACCGCGCCGGGGATGTACATGAGCCGGTAGTCGGGGAACGCGAACCAGAGCGCCGTCACCGCGAGGGCGCGCACCACGGCGTGCGCCACATAGATGCCCATGCGGCCATAGCTCCAGCCGATCACCGGCCAGTGCGCCGCCATGCCGATGGCGAGAATGAGCGGCACGAGGTCCGGCGCGGTGTAGAAGGCCGCGATGCAACCGGGCCAGAACAGCAGCATGCCGATGATCGCAGGCGCGAGTTCACTGTCGACCGGGCCCTTGGCTTTCATGAAGTCCTTGCGCAGGACTTTCGCCAGCACCACCGCGAGCGGGAAGATCAGCCCGCTGGTGATGAAGGCGATGACGCTCCAGTTGTGAAGCGTGGCGACGTGGCCGTAAACGCACAGCGCCGCCCAGTATATCATGCCGGCCAGCGGCACCGGATAGCCGCCGCTCAGCGCCGCGTAGCTTTCAAGCCGCTCCCGCAGCAGTTGCGCCTTCAGGTCCATCCGCATTTCCCCTGCAATACTGGCTGTCCAGCCGCTGCACTTTTCCGACCGATGCCGTATCAACGGCGTCATGGGAAGTCTTCTCCGTCTCCTCGCAGCTTGTTTTCTCCTGACTGCCTGCGCGCCGACCGTGCAGCAGGCGCTGAAGCCGCCCGCCGCCTTCCAGGGCGCGCGTTTCGACGCCGAGGGGCATCGCTTCTATTCGTTCGACGGCGCGCCGCTGGGGCTCACGGTTTGGCAGCCGGTGGACCGCGAACCCTGGGCGGTGGTGATTGGTCTGCACGGCATGAACGACTACGCCGAGACCTTCTACCTCGCGGGACCGTGGTGGGCGCAGCAGGGTATCGCGACCTACGCCTACGACGCGCGCGGACAGGGGCGCTCGCCTGATCGCGGCGTGTGGGGCGGCACGCGATTGATGACGGAGGATCTGCGCACGGCGGTGGCGCTGGCGCGGCGAACGCATCCGGGCGCGGTGATCGCGGTGGTCGGCGAGAGCATGGGTGCGGCGACGGCGATTGCGGCGTTCTCCGCAGAGGATGCACCGGGCGTGGATCGGCTGGTGCTGGTGGCGCCGGCGGTGTGGGGCTGGTCGACGATGCCGCGCACCTATGCCGCGACGCTCTGGGTCGGCGCGCACACCTTTCCCTATCGCGCGGTGACGCCGCCGAAGGGCGTGCAGCGGCGGATCACGCCGTCCGACAACACCGAGATGCTGCGCAAGCTCGGCCGCGACCGGAACATGATCTTCACCACCCGGATCGACGCGGTGTACGGCCTCGTGCGGTTGATGGAGCGGGCGTCGGACGGCGCGGGTGACCTCAAGGCGCCGACGCTCTTTCTCTACGGCGCCAAGGACCAGATCATCCCGAAGGCTTCGGCGCTGAAGGCGGCGCGCAAACTGCCGCCGACCGCGCGCACCGCGCTCTACACCGACGGCTACCACATGCTCCTGCGGGACCGTCAGGCGGAGGTGGTGTTCGCCGACATCGCCGCCTACCTGCGCGATCCCGCCGCACCGTTCCCGTCCGCCGCGCCGCCGCTCTTGCCGACAAATCGTTAACGGATTCCCGGATAGCTTCCCGCCGTCATGGCGTTGAAGCTGCCCCTGCCGAAGCTCGACAAACGCGGCGTCGCGATCGCACGCGCGCGATTCGCGGCGTGGTGGGACGGTGCGGACTTCGATCCCGCGGCGGCGGAAGCAGCATTTGAGGCGCAGGCCGCGGCCGCCGCCAACGACGCCGGCGTCGAGGCCGAACTCTTCAAGCTCGAAGCGCCGCCGGTCGATCTGCGACTCGAAGCGCTGCAACGGATCTGGGGCGAAGGCCGCATCCTGCCGGGCGATGCGGCGGTCGAGGCGACGTTCCCGACAAAGCTCGAACTTTCCACCACCGCGCAACTTGCGGTCTTCGGTCCGGGTCTGGTCGCGCCGGTCGCTGCGCTGGCGCAGACGCACCTTGGCGAGCTGAAGGTCTCCGAATGGCGCGAGGAGACGCAGGCGCATCTCAAGTTCGGACTCGCGAAAGCGGGCCTCGACAAACGGGTGGCGGTCTCAGCGATCGATCTCGAAACTTTCGCCGCGCCGGTCGGCAGTTTCGAGGGGCTCATCTCCTTCGACGACTTCACCTATGCCGACAACGGCGCGCGCCTCGCGCAGCAGATCGCCAAGGCGATGAAGCCGAAAGCGTCTGCGATCATCGAAACCTATGCGGCGCTGCCGGGCGGCGATCTGTCGCCCGCATTCGCAACAGCGTTCAGTGAACCGCATCTGCGCGCGAGCGGCGACATCCAGACGCTGCTTTCCGAAACAGGCCTCACGATCGTTTCGCATGACGACGTGACGGATGAGCACCTCGCCAATGCGCGCGCCGGTTTCAAACGACTCGCCGATGCGCTGGCCGAAGGCCCGCCGCTGGCGCCGGGCGCAGGTCGTGAACTCGCATGGGAAGCGGAGGCGTGGCGCGTGCGGATGCGGCTGCTCGCGACGCGGCGGCTGGAGCGTCGGCGCCTGCACGTGACGCGGCCGGAATAGTTTCGCGTCGGGCATGGAGCATGGGCGACCCCGCCCATGGCAACTGTCGAAAGCGCACGCGGACGAGGTCGTCCGCGCTCCGTTACGCAAACGTCGCCAGCCGCGCATCCAGCCCGTCGCGCACGCGTGGCCATTCTTCCCGTATCACCGAGAACCACGCGGTGTCGCGCCAAGTGCCGTCGGGGCGCAGCATGTGGCGGCGATGCACGCCCTCGAAGCTCGCGCCCATTTTCAGCATCGCGGCGCGGGAGGCGGCGTTCATCGCATCCGTTTTCAGTTCGACGCGCTCGGCGCCGCAGTCGAACGCATGACCCAGCAGGAGCCGCTTGGCGGCCGGGTTGATCGCGGTGCCGCGCGCGGCAGGTCCGTACCAGGTGCCGCCGATCTCGACGCTGCGGTGTTCAGGTCGATAGTTCAGATAGCAGCTCTGCCCCACCGCAGTTCCGTCCGGCGCGATCACCGTGTGCAGACGCCAGCGCCCCACCGTCTGCTCAGCCATCTGCCAGTCGAAGTGCGCGTCCCAGCCCTCGCCCATCAGGTCGCGCGGCCACCAGCGCCAAGTGGCGGCGTCGGCGATGGCCGGGGCCTTCAGCGGTGCGCGGTGCGCTTCGGTCAGCGGTTCAAGGCGGACATGGGCGTTTTCGAGGGGTTGGTGGACGAGGTTCATGGTCGCGCGCTTACCGGGCGCCCGGCGCGGCGTCCAGCGACAGAAGAGATCATCACGCTTGGTGATGATAGCCGTTCATACAATAGATGCGACGCATGGCGTCCGGCGTGTTACGCCGTGGGTCACACAACACAGTCGCGAGGTCGATCATGCCATCCCGTACGGGGCGGCGCGATTGCCCTCCCACGGCGCGCCCGATAGCGTGCGCGCCAGAAATCGCCGCAGCGCGAACCGAGGAGAGCCCGCATGATCTTCGAACATGACGACAACACCAAGCACTGGATCGGCAAGGTCCAGGCGTTCATGGACGAGCACATCATTCCGGCGATCCCGGTCTATGAGAAGCAGGCCTATGAAGGCGAGCGCTGGAAGGTCATTCCCGTCGTTGAGGAACTGAAGGCGAAAGCCAAGAAGGCGGGCCTCTGGAACATGTTCATGCCGCCCTCGCACGGGCACGCGCATGTGGACGACACGTTCGAGTTCGAAGGGCCCGGCCTCTCCAACGTCACCTACTCGGCGATCGCCGAACTGCTCGGCCGCGTCGGCTTTGCGTCGGAAGTCTTCAACTGCTCGGCGCCCGATACCGGCAACATGGAAGTGCTGCACCGCTACGGCACGCGCGCGCAGAAGGACAAGTGGCTCACGCCGCTGATGAACGGGGAAATCCGTTCGGCCTTCCTGATGACGGAGCCTGCGGTCGCCTCCTCCGACGCTACAAATATCCAGACTGAAATCCGTCGTGACGGCGACGAATACGTCATCAACGGCACCAAGTGGTGGTCCTCGGGCGTGGGCGATCCGCGTTGCAAGCTCGCCATCGTGATGGGCAAGACCGATCCGGACGCGAAGTCCTATGTGCAACAATCGCAGATCTTCGTGCCGCTCGATGCGAAGGGCGTGAAGCTGGTGCGCGCGCTGCATGTGTTCGGCTACGACGATGCGCCGCATGGGCACTTCGAAGTGGAACTGAAGGACGTGCGCGTCCCAGTTGAAAACATGGTCTGGGGCGAGGGCAAGGGTTTCGAGATCGCGCAAGGGCGCCTGGGCCCCGGCCGTATCCACCACTGCATGCGCACGCTCGGCACCGCGGAGCGCGCGCTCGAACTGATGTGCAAGCGCCTGCTGACGCGCAGGGCCTTCGGCAAGATCCTGTCGGACCACTCGGTCTGGGAGCAGCGGATCGCCGAAGCGCGCATCGACATCGAGATGACGCGCCTTCTGTGCCTCAAGGCCGCCTACATGATGGACACCGTCGGCAACAAGGTCGCGCGCGCCGAGATCGCGATGATCAAGGTGGCGGCGCCCCGCATCGCGCTCAAGGTCATCGACGACGCCATCCAGGCGCATGGCGGTGGCGGCGTGAGCCAGGACTTCGGTCTGGCGTCCATGTACGCGCACCAGCGCACGCTTCGTCTTGCGGACGGTCCCGACGAAGTCCACTGCCGCACCATCGCGCGCCTTGAACTCGGCAAGCACGCCGGGACCGCCGCGCGGGAGCAGGCCGAAGCCGAAGGTCGTCTCCACGTGCCGGGCATTCGCTGATGCGGGCGAGGCCATATCTGGACGGCCCGATCGACACGGCGTTCGAGAACGCGCAGGCGCATGTGCTCCAGCACATGCCGCGCGAGTATCGCGGGCATGCGATCGACAAGGCGCGCATCGCGCTTGATCAGACGCGACGGCTCGCGACGTTCACGTGGGGCGGGGTCGGCGCCGTCGCGGACGCGCAGGTCGTGGGCCTGTATCTGGAGGCGCAGGACTCGCCGGGTCTCGTGACGTGGCGGTGGGGCTGGTCGACGGAACTGTTCAACATCGAGCTTCTCGAACACCTGATGACGCTGAAGAAGTGGGGCGCAAGCCGCCAACTGGAGGAAGTCGATCTTCTGGAACTGCTCGGCCACCGCGAGCGGTTCTGGGGCCTCGCGATGATCTGTGCGGCGCTCAACGACGCCGATGGGGTCGTCGGCCTGCCCAGAAATGACGCCATGGTGCTGATGACCATCGGTCCGTTGCGGGACGGCTGACATGGAATTTGCGCCGTTCTGGGCGAGCAGCGCGGGGCTTCTGATCGGGGCGGCGATGGGGCTCTACGGGCTCATCAATCCGCGCTGGGCGGCGGGGCTCGTGCGGCTGCGGGACGTGCCGGAAAAACCTGGTGGTTTCGCGGAATTTCGCGGCACATACGGCGGGCTCTTCCTGGCGACGAACGGGTTTGCGCTGGCGTTCATGATCTGCGTGGCGCTGGAGATCGAGACGTTCGCAGGCGCGCCAACCTATTTCACGGCGCTCGGTGCGGCGGGCGTGTGCGGTCTCATCTGGTGGGGCACGGCGGTCGGGCGGATCGCGGCGATCGCGCTGGACGGCGCAGGCACGCGCTACAATCAGGCGTCGGTGATCTTCGAACTGGCGCTTGGTGCGCTGGTGCTGACGCCATGGTTCTTCCGGGGCTGACGTTGCCGCAACGGCGCCGCTGACGCCTGCGTCATATTCGTATAGCGTCGTCGCCAACGAGACCACGACAAGGGAGGTCCTTATGGCCGACGGCGCTATCACCAAGTTCCCGGGCTATTCCAGCGACCGGATCGACGACGCGGTCGTCAATCCCGATCTCTTCGCGAACGAGGAAATCCACGCGCTCTACACGAAGCTGCGCCACAAGGAGCCGCTGCGCTTCATGGAGCCGAACGGTTTCCGTCCGTTCTGGTCGATCACCAAGCACGCCGACATTCTCGAGATTGAAAAGCGCAGCGATGTCTTCGTGAATTCATTGCGCACCTACCTGTCGCCGATCGAGGGCGAGGAGTGGGTGAAGTCCGTCACCGGCGACACCCACCTCTTCCGCACGCTCGTCGACCTCGACGATCCGATGCACATGAAGCTGCGCCAGCTCACGCAGTCGTGGTTCATGTCGCCCAACCTGAAAAAGCTCGAAGGCCGCATCGCCGAGATCGCCAAGACCCACGTCGACCGCATGGCTGAACTCGGCCCCGAGTGCGATTTCGTGAAGGAAGTGGCCGTCTGGTATCCGTTGCGCGTGATCATGGAAATTCTGGGCGTCCCGAAAGAGGACGAGCCATTCATGCTGAAACTGACGCAGGAAATCTTCGGCCCCGGCGATCCTGACGTGGTCGCGGAAACTGAACGCACGGCGGAAGCCGAGAGCTACACCGGTGACCGCGGCGTCGATCTGTTCCAGACCGCACAGGTGCTGTTCAAGTATTTCGGCGATCTCACGGCTGCGCGCCGCGCCGATCCGAGGGATGATGTCGCCAGTGTGATCGCCAACGGCAAGATTGACGGCGAACCGATCGGCGACCGCGAGGCAATGAGCTACTACGTCATCATCGCCACCGCCGGCCACGACACGACGTCAAGCGTGGCGTCGGCGGGGCTCCTTGAGCTGATCAAGGCGCCGGAGCAGATGGCGAAATTGAAAAGCGATCTCTCGCTACTGCCGAACGCGGTGGAGGAGATGGTGCGCTGGGCAACGCCTGTGAAGCACTTCATGCGCACCGCCACGGAAGACTACGAGATCCGCGGCAAGACCATCCGCAAGGGCGACGGAATCTGTCTGCACTATCCGAGCGGCAATCGCGACGAAGAGGTCTTCGACGCGCCCTTCGAATTCCGCGTGGACCGGGACGTGAAGAAGCAGGTGGCCTTCGGCTACGGCGTGCACGTGTGCCTTGGCATGCATCTGGCGCGCATGGAGATCAAGGCGTTGTTCGCGGAACTGCTGCCGCGCCTCGACGAGATCAGTCTCGCGGGCGCGCCGAAGTATTCGCGGTCGAACTTCGTGTCGGGCCTGAAATCGCTGCCCGTCCGCTACAGGATGAAGTGAGCCGGTGGGCGCCGCTTTGCTCTCCGGCGGCTGCTGGTGCGGCGCTGCGCGCTATGCGGTGGAGGATGCGTTCGACTACGCCGTGAACTGCCACTGCGGCGGATGTCGGCGCACGACGGGCGCGGCGTATAAGCCGTTCGCCGGCATTCCCAGCAACAAGGTCACCGTGATGCGGGGCGCCGACGCGCTGCTCATCGTCGGCGATGCGCTGACGCATGATGTGCATTGTGCAGCGTGCGGGTCACTTCTCTATTCCATTCTCCGCGAGGGCGCGTGGGCACACGTGGCGATGGGCACGCTGATCGACGCTCCGTCCATCCGGCCCACGCACCATATCTTCGTCGCCGACAAGGCGCCGTGGCACGAGATCACCGACAACCTGCCGCAATTTGCGGGACACGAGAACGATTGAGGCGATGGCGGCATTCGCCTTTCCGGCGAGGAGACTGCACTCCTGCGCGAACTGCTGCATTGTGCGCGCCTTGATGCTCCGGAGTATCCCGTGCTGAAACCGATCCAGATCGCACTGGCCGCCCTCGCTGTGGCGATCGTTACACCCATCGCCATGGCCCAGGAAGCGCAGGCGCCGCGTACGATCGCCATTCGCGCGGGCCGCCTCGTTGACGTGAACGCCCAGCGCGTGCTCACCGACCAGACCATCGTCATCCAGGGCGATCGCATCGTTTCGGTCAGCCCGACCGCAGCGACTTCACTCCCCGCCGGCACGCCGACCATCGATCTCTCCGATAAGACCGTGTTGCCTGGTCTCATCGACACACACGTCCATCTCACCTCTGATCCCACGGTGAGCTATCTCGATGGCTACCACGTCACGCCCGCTCGGGCGGCCGTGTTCGGCGCCATGAACGCGCGGCGCACGTTGCTCGCCGGGTTCACCGTCGCGCGCAATCTGTCTTCTGAGGCCTATTCGGACGTCGCGCTGCGCGACGGCGTCGACCGAGGCGACGTCATGGGTCCGCGCATCTTCGCGGCGGGCGGCATGATCTCCATGACCGGTGGCCATGGCGACGACAATCACCTCGCGCCGCAATACCACTATTCCTCTGACGACGTTGTCGACGGCGTGGAAGGCGTGCGTCGCGCCGTGCGCCTGCATGCGAAGTTCGGCGCCGATCTCATCAAATTCGCCACGTCGGGCGGCGTCTTCTCCGCCAACACGTCGCCGGGCACGACACACTTTTCGCTGGAAGAGGCACGCGCGCTCGTCGAGGAAGCGCACAATCTCGGGCGCACGGTCGCTGTCCATGCGCACGGCGCGGGGGGGGCATCAAGATCGCCATCCGTGCGGGCGCGGACTCCGTCGAACATGCGAGCCTGATCGATGACGAAGGCATCCGTCTCGCGCGCGCCGCGGGCACGATCCTGTCGATGGACATCTACAACACCGACTACACGCAGGCCGAAGGCGCGCGGAACGGCGTGCCTGAAGTGAACATCAAGAAGGACCGCGACATCGGCGAAATCCAGCGCCAGAACTTCCGCAAGGCGCTGCGCGCGGGCGTGCGCCTCAGCTACGGCACGGACGCCGGCGTCTATCCGCACGGCGACAACGCGAAGCAGTTCGCGATCTATGTGCGCTACGGCATGACGCCCATGCAGGCGATTGTCTCCGCCACGCGCACTGGCGCGCAGTTGCTACAGCGCGAGGCCGATTTCGGCGCCATCGCGCCGGGCCGCTTCGCCGATATCATCGCCGTCAGCGGCGATCCGCTCGCGGACGTGACGGCGCTCGAGCGCATGGCCTTCGTGATGAAAGGCGGTGCGGTTTATCGCGGGACAAACGAGCAATGCGCAGCGGCGGCAAGCGCCTGGGCCTGCGAGGCGCCGCAGCGCTGATCATGCGCCGAGATCGTTGATGCTCCAGTCGGCGCGGCGCGACCAGACGTCGGCGGGCAGGTTGCAGTCGGCGGGATCAAAGACCTCACGGGTCAGCACGACGGCGTTGGTCGGCGTTTCCTCCACGCGCACTTGCGCGACCGTGAACGGGAGGTTGTCGGCCGCGAGGAAGGAGTCACACTTCAGCCAGAAGGCGGCGGCCAGCGCTTCGGTCGTGGGATCGCCGTCGAAGACCATGAGGCGTGCCAGACGTTCGGGCTCATTTGCGCGGAAGAAGCCGATCAGCGGATCGGCGACGTTGAGCTGGAAGGCGTGATCGACGTGGCCGTCGATCCATTGCTTCCAGCGGCCCTTGGCGGCTTCGAAGGGGGTTTCCATGTTGGAGCCGCCGAAGCGGAAGGTTCCGGCGCTTTGCAGGAGGACCGTGACTGTCTCGTTGTGGCCATGCGGTGTGACGCACTTCGGCGACGCCTCCGACAAAAGCCGGTGCGCCATCGAGTAGCGGCGGGAAAATTCAAGCGAAGCCATGGCGGGGTCCCATGCAACGGGCGGGCGCTTCGGTCAATCTATCAGAACCAGCGCCGCCACTTGGCGATGGCGAAGAGCGCCGCCGGCGCTATGAACATCAACACGAAACCCGCCCACGGCCCCCACGGCGCCTTGAACCAGTCCATGGTCTCGAAGTTCATGCCGAAGATGGACGCAATCAGCGTCGGCGGCACGAAGGCCATTGTGGCGAGCGACAGCGCCTTCAGCGTGTTGGACTGGGCAGCGTTGACGAGGCCGAGTGTCGCTTCCTGCAGGAAGGTCAGATGGCTCTGGAACGCTTCGATGGCGCGCTCGAGTTGCTCGATGTCGCGGCGGAGTGCGGTGAGGCGCGTCACGTGGAGGCCGCGGGCTTCCGGCTTCATGGCGCTGGAGAAGGCGACAGCGCGCTGCAGGGACGACAGGCTGTCGTGCCCGAGCGCCGCGAGCATGCCGAGGCGCCCGAGCGTGCGCAGCGAAGTGGGCAGATCCGGCGTGGAGCCGTTCTCGGCGAAGATCTCCGCAGAGAGCGCGTGCGCGCTGGCGGTGCTTTCCTGGATCACGTCGGAGATGCGTTCGACGCAGCCCTCGATCAACGCGATCATGACGTCGCCGCCGTCGCGTGCGCGTTCGATGCGCGCGGACGATCGCCCCTCGCCGATTTCGAAAGCACGCGGGCGGATGTGGCGGACGGTGACGAGCGTGCCGTCCTTGGTGAGGATGAAGGTCACGGGGCCGGAGCGGAACGGGCCCTCGTCTCGCCGCCCCAGCAGGGTCGTCGTGAGATAGAGTGCGCCGTTCTCCTCGTAGAAGCGCGCGGACTCCTCCATCGCCGAGCGTTCGGAGGCGGTGAGTACGTCGATGCCGAGCGCGGTTTCCACGCGCCGCTCTTCGGTTTCGGTCGGGTCATCAAGATCTATCCACACGAGGCCCGCCTGCGTGAGGGCGATCTCGCAGTCGTCCGCGCGGCGGACGACGCCATCGGCGTCGCGCTGGTAGATTTCGATCATGCGCGGCGCCTAAGGCGCGTCAGCCCGCCTGTCCAGCCCTACTGCTTCGCCACCGTCCCCTGCGCCATGACGAAACGCACATCGCGCAGGAGCGAGATGTTGGCGGTGGGATCGCCGGCGACGGCGATGATGTCGGCGCTCAGGCCGGGCTTCAGCGCACCGGTGACGGCGGACAGCTGGAGGTGATCGGCGGCGGTTCTGGTGGCGGCGCGGATGACTTCCATGGGCGTGTAGCCGGCCTCCACCCACAGTTCCGCTTCACGCGCGTTCATGCCGTGCGGGGAGACGCCGGTGTCGGTGCCGAAGGCGACGTTGACCCGGCCAAGGCGTGCACGGCGCAGCATGTCCAGCATCAGCGGGCCGGCGGTCAGCGCCTTTTCCTTCTGCGCGGGCGTCAGGTAGGTGTTCTCGTCACGCGCGCGTTCGCTCACCCAGGCGCCGGCGAGCACGGTGGGCACAAGCGTCGCCCGACGCTCACGGAAGAGCCTGATCGATGTCGCGTCGAGGTAGGTGCCGTGCTCGATGGAATCGATGCCCGCGCGCAGCGCTGCGTTCACGCCGTCGACGCCGTGCGCGTGTGCCGTGACGCGGCGCCCGAGCGCGTGCGCGGTGTCGGCGATGGCCTTGAGTTCGTCATCGGTGAGTTGCTGGCCGAGGCCCGCGCGCGTGTTGGACAAGACGCCGCCCGTTGCCGTGACCTTGATGACGTCGGCGCCGCGCTTGATCTGCTCGCGCACCACGCGGCGGCAGTCGTCGGCGCCGTTGCAGGCGGTGGGCGTCACCAGCGCATGCATCACGTCCTCGCGGAAGCCGTGCACGTCGCCGTGGCCGCCGGTTGGCGTGATCGCCGTGCCGGCCGCAATGATGCGCGGTCCGGGAATCGCCCCGCGCCCGATGGCGTTCCGCAGTGCGAAGATGGATTCGCTCGCGCCGGATCCGAGATCGGCGACGGTGGTGAAGCCGGCTTCGATGGTCTTCCTCGCATTCATCGCCCCGGTGAGCGCCATGTCGGCGTTCGACTGCGTGACTTCGTTGATGACGGAGTCGGGGCCGAGTTCGGAGGTAAGGTGGACGTGGCTGTCGATCAGGCCCGGCAGGACGAACTTGTCCTTCAGGTCGATGATGCGGGCGCCGGGCGCACTCTGGTAGCCCGCCTCGATCCGCACGATCTTGCCGCCTGCAACGATGATGGTGCGTTCGGCTTCGATGCGCCCTGTGGCCGGATCGGCGAGCACGCGACCGGCGTGGATGAAGGTCTCGGAAGCAGGCGCCTGAGCGGAAGCCGATGAGAGAAATAGCGCGGTGAGGACGCCGGCGACGAGACTGCGAGCGATCAAGCGCCCCTCCATGCGTTTTATGAAGCGATGGAGGGAGGTTTCACGCGCCCGGGCGCGGGTCAACTCAGCTCGCCGAGACCGTGAATTCGATGCGGCGGTTCTTCGCGTTCGCTTCCAGCGTGCTCGCATTGTCGATCGGCCGCGTCTGCCCGAAGCCCACGGCGGCGAGACTCTCGGCCTTCACGCCCTTGTTCACCAGGTAGCCGCGCACCGTTTCGGCGCGCGCGGCGGAGAGATCGAGATTGGCGGAGGGTGAGCCCGTGAGATCGGTGTGGCCGCCGACTTCGATGTGGTAGGCGCGACAGCGGAGCGCGACACCCGAGAGCGTGTCGAGCAAGCGGCGATTGTCGCCGTCGAGGTCGGCGCTGCCGGGGTCGAAGTTGATGGTGCGGCCGTCGAGCGTGGCGACAAACGCCTGCTGGCAGGCGCCAAGTTCGGGGTTCGCGCCGAGATCACGGAGCGCCGCGCCCACGCCGGCAGGGCCGCCTTCGAGACTGATGGCGTCGACAACGACCGCTAGATCGTCGCCATGATCGCGGTTGAGCTCGGTCTCGGCGGCCTCAAAACCGTAGCGCTGTGAGTCCACGTCCGGCGCTTCGCCGGCGACGGTGGCGACGCGATCGGAGACATTGATGGAAAGCCAGTCGTAGCCGCGCTTGGCGAGGCCTGCTTCAATGGCGCTTACCCACGGCGGATTGTCGGTCGAACCGCCGCCGCCGAGACCCGTCAGCGCCAGCGCGAACAATGCCGCCGTCACTGCCGCGCCCGCGCCGATACCCGCGCCCATGGCGCGCGTGCGCCGCTTCTTCTTCTCGCTCACACCCGTCTCCCGAAGTTCTTGGCGGCCTGCATAATCGGGGGCCGCGCCGGTGTCCAACGGCTCAGTTGCGCGCCGCCACCACGAAGAGGCGGCGGAACGGAAACAATGTCGAGCCGTCCGCCTCCAGCGGATAGGCGGCGGCGAAACGCGTCATGATCTCGTCCTCGAATGCTTCGCGCTCCGCGCCTTCGAGGCGTTCGAGAAACGGGCGCAGGCCCGTGCCGGACATCCAGCGGAACACGGGATCGGGGCCGCGCAGGACGTGGAGGTATTCTGTCGTCCAGATATCGCGTCGACCGCGCGACAGCGCCCTCGCATAGTCGATGGATCGTGCGAAGGCTCCGGGATCGTACCAGCGCGCGTCCGCAAGGCGTTCGGCCCATGGCCCGTTGGACGCCACTTCCCGCATGACCACGTGCGACGGCTGGTCGAAGTTCTGCGGCACCTGGAACGCCAGAACGCCGCCGGGTGAAAGATGGGCGAAGAGGCGCCGCACCAGCCCGACAGGATCGGGCGACCACTGGAATGCGGCGTTGGCGTAGATGATGTCGGGCGGCGTCGCAGGCTCCCAGCTCTCGAAATCCCCCACCACGAATTGTGCGTTTATCTTCGACGCGCCGGCCCTTTCGATCATCTCGACGCTGGAATCGACTGCGAGAATCTCCGCATCCGGCCAACAGGCCGCTAGCAATTCAGTGGCGTTGCCGGGACCGCAGCCGAGGTCGACGATGCGACGCGGCTTGTCGTTGGGAATGCGCGCGAGGAGATCGGCGGCCGGGCGTGTGCGCTCGGCGCCGAACTGCATGTAGGTCGAGGGATCCCACGCCATGCGCCGTGCTCCGCCCAGCCCTACATGCCGGCCTTGCGTGCAAAATCGCGCGCGGCGTTGGCGAGCAGCGGCACGCGCTCGCCCATGGACACCGCCTGCGGAGAATTCGCCGTTCCGTCGCGCACGCGGCCCGCAATGCCCTGGCAGATCGCGGCGAGGCGGAAGGAGTTGTAGGCGAAATACCAGTCAAGTTCGGGCAGGCCCGTGCGACCGGTGGCCTTGCAGTAGATGTCGACAGTCTCCTGCACGTTCGGCAGGCCGAGCGCCTTCAGATCCACGTTTGCAAGGCCGCTGCGACCGCTGTCCGACGGCATCACCCAGTTCATCAGAAGGTAGGTGAAGTCCGCGAGCGGGTTGCCGAGCGTGGACAGTTCCCAGTCGAGCACGGCGATGACGCGCGGCTCTGTCGGGTGGATCACCATGTTGTCGAGACGGTAGTCGCCGTGGACGACGGAAGTCTGGTCGTCGGACGGCAATGTCTTCGGCAACCACGCCATGAGCTGGTCCATCGCTTCGATGTCCTGCGTCACCGACGCAACATACTGCTTGGTCCAGCGATCAATCTGCCTGCCGAAATAATTGCCCGGCTTGCCGAAGTCGGAGAGCCCGACGGCCGCGACATCGGTGTTGTGCAGACGCGCAAGCGTTTCGATCTTGTCGCGATACACGGCGCTGCGTTCGGCAGGGTTGGAATCCGGCATCGTGCCGTCCCAGATGATGCGGCCCTCCACCATGTCCATCACGTAGAACATCGTGCCGATGACGCCTTCGTCCGTGCACAGGCCGAAGGGCCGCGCGACGGGAAAGCCGGTGGGGTGCAGGGCCGAGATCACCTTGAACTCGCGGTCCACGGCGTGCGCCGACGGCAGGAGCTTGCCCGGCGGCTTGCGGCGCAGGACGTATTTCTGCTTCGGCGTGATCAGCTGGTAGGTCGGGTTCGACTGGCCGCCCTTGAACTGGCGCACTTCGAGCGGGCCCGCATAGCCCGCGACGTTCGCCGTCATCCATGCAGCGAGTTTCACCTCGTCGATCCGGTGGGTTTCTTCGACAGGCTTGGTCCCCGCGAAAGTTTCCTGGGCGGTGGGGACGGCTTCGGACATGGTTTCCTCCGGTCTTTGAGCTGTTTTCGACGCCGGGGGCCTTGCGCGCAAGACGCGTCGCCACGTCATGCGCCTTGCTCGCTGCTGCGGCGCCTGTTGCAATAATGACGCGGCGTTGCGCGCAAACCCTCAGTTAAGTCGAAGTATCTGTTTGTTTAACCCGACGGCGGTCAGGCTGCGGGTATGCGTCGGAAGGCGATTGTTAACCAAATTCGCGCTTCGACTGTCCGCCTGAACATATCCTTAGGAGCCTGAAGGCATGACCGTATCCCACCGCGCACTTCTGTTTGGACTTGGCGCTCTCGGCGTCTGGGCCGCTGCGACGCCCATTGCTGTGGCGCAGGAAGCGCCGGAAGCGGCTGTCGAGACCGGCGATGAAATCGTCGTCACCGGAACCCGGGTGCAGGGCCGCTCGCGCCTCGACACCGTGGCCCCGGTCGACGTGATCACAGCCGAGTCCCTCGCGCGATCCGGCACGACCGAAGTGAACCAGGCGCTGGCCTACCAGCTCCCGTCCTTCAACTTCCCGCGTCCGGCCATCACCGACGGCACGGACACGGTCCGCCCGGCGACGCTGCGCGGCCTCTCGCCCGACCAGGCGCTGGTGCTGGTGAATTCCAAGCGTCGCCACGCGACGGCGCTGGTGAACGTCAACGGCTCCATCGGCCGCGGCTCCTCGGCGGTCGACCTCAACACCATTCCGTCCGGCGCGATCGGCTCCATCGAAGTGCTGCGTGACGGCGCCTCGGCGCAGTACGGCTCCGACGCCATCGCCGGCGTGCTCAATGTGCGTCTGCGCGAAGCCCGTGAGGGCGGCGCTGTCACCGTGACCTATGGCGAACGCATCACCACCGTCGAAACGCCAACGGCGGCGCCCAGCGGCAACGCTGGCTCGCCAGCGCCGAACTGGACGATCAATCCGAACCTCGTGAAGCGTGAGGTGAGTGACGGTCGCGTGATCACCACGTCGGGCTGGGTCGGCCTGCCGCTCGGCGCGGACGGCTACCTGACGGTTTCCGGTGAATACAAGGACCAGGAGCGCACGGTGCGGGGCGCGCCTGATGCGCGCCAGCAGTACGCCCTGATCGCCGGCGCCTATGATCCGCGCGAGCAGACGATCAATCGCCTCAACTCCGCGTTCGGCGACCCCGAACTCGAACAGTACACGATCTTCGCCAACGCCGGCATTGATCTGGGCGGGGCTGAACTCTACGGCTGGGGCAGTTACCAGGACCGTGACGCGCTGTCGGCGGGCTTCTGGCGCCGTTCCGTTCAGGCTGCGCTCCCGGGCGCCCCGCCGCCGGCCAGCCAGAACATCGTCCAGGTCTATCCCGACGGCTTCCTGCCGTTGATCCACCCGCAGATCACGGATTACGAAGCGGCGGGCGGCCTTCGCTTCGACCTAGCCGGCTGGGATTTCGACGCGAGCGTCGTCTATGGCGCCAACGAAATCGAGTTCGGCGTGGAGAACACGCTCAACGTCTCCATCGGCCCGACAAGCAAGCGCAGCTTCGACGCCGGCGCGCTGATCTACGATCAACTCGTCGGCAACTTCTCGGCAGTCCGGTCGGTGCCGGTGAGCTTTCTCGCGTCGCCGCTGAACGTTGCGGCGGGCATCGAGGCGCGCCGTGAATCCTATCAGATCGAAGCCGGCGAACCGGATTCGTACCGGCAGGGCGGTTATCAGGTCGAGCCGGGCCGTGTTGCGGTTCCGGGCGCCCAGGTGTTCCCGGGCTTCCAGCCGATCAACGAAGTGGACGAGGACCGGACCGCGGTCGGCGCCTACCTCGATCTCGAAGCCAACATCACAGAGGCGCTGCTGGTATCTGGCGCGGTTCGCGTGGAAGACTATTCGGATTTCGGCTCCTCGGTGACCGGCAAGATCGCGGCGCGCTATGACTTCAACGACGCGTTCGCCATCCGCGGCGCGGCATCCACTGGCTTCCGTGCGCCGTCGCTGCAGCAATCCTTCTTTGGCTCCACGGCGACCAACTTCGTCAACCTGCCGCCGCTCACGCCGTTGCAGGTGCTGCACGTTCCGGCGACGTCGGCGGTGGCCGTGGCGCTCGGCGGCAAGCCGCTCGACGCCGAGGAGTCGGAGAACTTCTCGCTGGGCGCCGTGGCGCGCAGCGGGCGCTTCAGCGCAACGGTCGACGCCTACATCATCAAGATCGCCGACCGTATCGTCCTGTCCGAGAACCTCGGCGCGGGCAGCACCGCCACCGACGCCGCCATCCGCGCCATCGTCCAGGCGGCCAACCCGAACGTCGATGCGGCGCGGTTCTTCATCAACGGCGTCGATACTGAGAGCTTCGGCGTCGACCTGGTTCTGAGCTATCGCCTGCCAACCGACGCGGCGGGCGATTGGGAGTTCACCCTCGGCGCCAACGTCAACCAGACCGACATCACCAAGCTGCCGGTGCAGCCCGCTGGTCTCCTGCCGCCCGGAACCCCGCCGCCCACGCTGTTCGGCCGGGTCGCCCAGATCACCCTGGAAGACGGCCAGCCGAAGGAAAAGGTCACCTTCCAGACTGTCTGGGACTACGGCTTCTTCGGCGCGACCTTCCGAAGCACCTACTATGGCGCGGTCGTCTCGCCGGGCACGACGGCGGCCGGCGACATCAACTTGGGCCAGAAGATGCTGTTCGACCTGGAAGGGCGCTTCGACGTCGGCGAGGGTTTCCAGTTCGCGGTAGGGGCTGAAAACATCCTCGACGAGTACCCGGACGCCACGGCCGCTTCGCTCAATACGTCGGGCGCGACGGCCTTCTCGTCCTACTCGCCGTTCGGTTTCAACGGGCGATTCGTGTACGCCCGCGCGACCTACAGCTGGTAGCCCGGAACGGGTCGCGCGCCGCCAAGGTTCGCGACCCGGCTCGCCTCTGTGGGGAAAGGTTCAACTAAGTATTCGTCAATTGAATCCAGTCGAAGAGGGAACCGATTGTGGCCTCCATGCGTCACTGCAGAGGCCACTTCCCGCCAAGCGTTAATCTGTATCGCCTTGGCTGGAAAATCGGTGTAGACAAGGCTGGAATGCGGCTCCGTCCGTGTTCCGGTCGCCAAATGTGACGTAGCCAAGGCGGCTAGACCATGGTTGCGACGGTATCGCTGACTTATTGAGGGGAACACCATGAAGAAAGTTCTGCAGGGCGCGACGGCTCTGGCGGCGATCATGATCGCTGGCCCGGCGTTCGCCACCGAAGGTTGGTATGGCAAGATCGACGCCGGCTACGGCTTCGACGGCAGCCTGGAAATCGAAGATCGTGTCCCGGCTCTGCCTGCCTTCGGCGGCGAAGCTGGCCTTGACGCCGACTGGATGGAAGACGTCGGCATCGGCTACGCCTTCGGCAACGGTCTGCGTCTCGAAGGCGAGATCGCACACCGCTACAACGCGCTCGAAAGCGGCCCGCGGATCCAGGAAGGTGGCAACACGCAAGTGTACACCGCCATGATCAACGGCATCTTCGACTTCAACAAGGACGGCACGGTCCAACCCTACTTCGGCGTGGGCGTGGGCGTCGGTCGGGTTGACGCGAATGCGGCGGACGGCCCGGCCAACAGCAAGGTCGTGACGGCTTTCTTTGACGACAGCGACACCTCGGTCGCCTACCAGGGCCTCGTGGGCCTCGGCTTCAAGGCTTCGGAACAGCTGACGTTCGACATCGGCTACCGCTACCTCGCGATCCCGAACCTCGAGTTCAATGGTCGCAACGGCGCGACGGCCCGCTCTTACGCCACGAACTATGATCACCATGCGGCCACCGTCGGTCTGCGTTGGCAGTTCGCTGCCCCGCCGCCGCCGGTCGTGGAAGCGCCCCCGGCTCCGGTCGTGGAAGCGCCCCCGGCTCCGCCGGTCGTCGCTCCGGCGCCCGTCGCCGTCGCGTGCCCGACCACCGAGTTCAAGGTGTACTTCGAGTGGGATCGCTCGAACCTGAACCAGGCTGCGCTCGACACCATCGACGCTGCGGTGAACCAGGCGAAGGCTTGCAACGTCTCTGGCGTTCTCGTCATCGGCCACACCGACACGTCGGGCAGCCCGACCTACAACGTCGGCCTGTCGCAACGTCGCGCTTCGGTCGTCACTGACGCGCTCGTTTCGCGCGGCATCGCCGGCACGGCCATCACGTCGGACGGCAAGGGTGAAGCGGAACTCGATCGCGCCACGCGCGACGGCGTCCGTGAGCCGCTCAACCGCCGCACGGTTGTCACGATCTCCTTCCAGCCGTAACCGGTTCGAAGGTCCAAGGAGCGGGCCCGGCGCAAGCCGGGCCCGTTTTCTTTTGCGCCGCACGATCCGGCGCGTCCGCATTCACCACGCGCATTGAACCGGGCGCGCCGGCGGCGCATGACCTTACCTATGGTGACGCCATGACCGCTGACCACACACGTCCGATCCTTGAAGCCCTCGACGCCGCAACCCCGGCCATGATCGAGCGCACGGTGGCGTGGTCCAGGATCAACTCCGGCAGTCTCGAACTGGCAGGCCTCGACCGCATGGCCGGTCTCATCGCCGACGCGTGCGCTGCGCTTCCTGGCGAAACGACGCGTGTGCCGCTGGCGCCCAGCGAGCGTGTCGGCGCCGACGGCGTCGTCGAGCCGCGCGCACACACCGACGCCATCCGCGTCCGCGTGCGCCCCGACGCGCCGGTGCAAGTCGCGCTGACCGGCCACTACGACACCGTCTTCGCCGCCAGCCATCCGTTCCAGACGCCCGAGCATGTGGACGCCGACATCCTGCGCGGCCCCGGCGTCGCCGACATGAAGGGCGGCATCATCGTCATGCTCGAAGCGCTGAAGGCGCTCGAAGCGACGCCTGATGCAAAGAACCTCGGCTACGAAGTGCTGCTCAGCCCCGACGAGGAGATCGGCTCGCCCGCGAGCGCGCCGCTGCTCGCCGCGCTCGGCGCGCGCGCGCATGTGGGCATGACCTACGAACCCGCGCTGCCGGACGGCTCGCTGGCCGGCGCGCGCAAGGGCTCCGGCAATTACAGCCTCATCATTGCCGGCAGGGCCGCACATGTGGGGCGCGCATTCGATGCGGGTCGCAGCGCCGTCGTCGCGGCGGCGGATGCGGTAATGCGTCTCGATGCGCTCAACGGGCGGCGCGAGGGCGTCACGATCAATATCGGCGCAGTCGATGGCGGCGCGCCTGTGAACATGGTGCCGGACGGCGCGGTGGTGCGCTTCAACGTGCGCGTGCCCGATGCGGCGTCGCGCGCGTGGATCGAGGCGGAAATCGCGAAGGTCGTCGCGGCGGTCGGCGCGCGCGACGGCATCTACACGCACCTGCACGGCGGCGTGACGCGTGGGCCAAAGCCCATGACGCCGGCGCAGCAGAGACTGTTCGGATGGGTGCGCGAGGCGGCCGCCGATCTCGGCGTCGATCTCAAATGGCACGCCACGGGCGGCGTGTGCGAGGGTAACAATCTGTTCGCCGCCGGCTGCCCGAACATCGACACTCTGGGCGTGCGCGGCGCGAACCTGCACAGCGACCAGGAGTACGCGCTGAAATCGAGCTTCGGTGAACGCGCCAAGCTCTCCTTCCTCATGCTTGACCGTTTCGCGCGCGGCGTCTGGGACGCGCGCGCCTTGCGTGCGGCGATGGCTGACGCATGAGCACGCACGACTACGTCATCCGCCCGGTGCGCGAGAGCGACCTGCCGTCGTTCCGCGAATTGCGCGCGCTTGCAGGGCCGGGCTTCACCAGCCTGCAGGCCGACGACGCCGCGCTCGAGGCGCGCATTGCGAAATCCGCCGCGACGTTCGCCGCCGACATCTCGGAACCGGGCGCCGACCAGCGCTATCTTCTGGTGCTTGAGCACCGCGCCAGCGGGACGCTTGCGGGCGTGGCAGGCGTGAAGGCCTGCGTCGGCGAAGTCCCGCCGTTCTACAATTTCCGCGTGCTGCGCATCGCGCAGTCCTCCGCGGCGGCGGACCGTCGCTTCGACATGGAAGTGCTAATTCTCGTGAATGAGTTCACGGGATGCACGGAAGTGGGCTCGCTGTTCGTGAAGCCGGAGCATCGCGTGGGCGGCGTCGGGCGTATGCTGGCGCAGGCGCGCTACATGCTGATGGCGACCGCGCCGCAGCGGTTTTCGCCGTCGGTGGTCAGCGAGTTGCGGGGGGTTGTGGACGCGGACGGCAAGTCGCCGTTCTGGGAACATCTCGGGCGCCACTTCTTCAAGATGAGCTTCCCCGAAGCCGACACCATGAGCGCCGTGACGGACAACCAGTTCATCCTCGACCTCATGCCCAAATATCCGATCTACGCAGATCTGCTGCCGCAGGAGGCGCGCGCGGTGATCGGCAAGTGTCACGCCGCCGGCGAGGGCGCGCTGAAGCTGCTGCAGTGGGAAGGCTTCCGGTATGAAAACGTCGTGGATATTTTCGACGGTGGCCCGCTCGTCACCGCGCCGCGCGATTCCATCCGGACCTTCCGTGAATCGCGGCGCATGCCGTTGAAGCGCGGCGAAAGCGGCGCCACACACGCGCTGTTGGCCAATCCTTCCATTTCCGGTTTTCGCTGTGTCGCTGCAGATGTCGCGATCGTCGATGGCGTCGCGCAGGCGCCTGGCGCTGTGTTCGACGCGCTTGGTCTGAAAGACGGCGCAACCGCTTTGATCTGGTGCAACGATGCGCGCTGAACTCTTCATCGACGGCCAATGGCGTTTCGGACGCGGCGCGCCGCTCACCTCACAGGACCCTGCGACCAACGAGACCGTGTGGTCCGGCGCGATCGCATTGACCGACGATGTGACCGACGCATTCGCCGCCGCGCGGCGCGCGTTTCCTGCCTGGGCGCGGCGACCGCTGGACGAACGCATCAGTGTTGTGCGCGCCTATGCGAAAGCCGTTGAAGCGCGCGCGGGCGTTTTCGCGGAAATGATTGCGCGCGAAACCGGCAAGGTGCTGTGGGACTGCAAGGGCGAAGTCGCGGCCGTCATCGGCAAGATCGAAATCTCCATCAATGCGCAGGCCGAGCGTGCAGGCCATCGCGACGATCCCGCGCCCTTCGGCGCGATGACGCTCGATCACCGCCCGCACGGCGTGATGGCGGTGTTCGGACCGTTCAACTTTCCCGCGCACTTGCCGAACGGTCATGTCGTACCGGCGCTCCTGGCGGGCGACACCGTCGTGTTCAAGCCGAGCGAACTCGCGCCGGGCGTCGCGAGCGTGATGATGGAATGCTGGGAGGCAGCGGGACTGCCGCCGGGTGTCGTCAACATGGTGCAGGGCGGACGCGACGTAGGCGGCGCGCTGCTCGCGAACCCGGAAGTGAACGGCGTGCTCTTTACGGGTTCCGCGCATGCGGGCCAGCACATCCATCGCCATTTCGCCGGACGTCCCGACATCGTGCTCGCGCTCGAACTCGGCGGCAACAATCCGCTGATCGCCTGGCCGCCGGCGGATGTCGCGGCGACGGCGAACCTCATCGCGCATTCCGCGTTTGCGACGAGCGGCCAGCGTTGCTCCTGCGCGCGGCGGCTCATCGTGCCGGACGATGCGTGGGGTCGTGAGGTGATCGACGCGCTGAAGGCGCTCGCGGGCGCCATCACGGTCGGCGCATGGAATGCGCAGCCGGAGCCGTTCATGGGGCCGCTGGTGCGTGCGCACGCAGCAGAGAGCGCGGAGAAGTTCGTCGGGGCGTTGATTGCGCGCGGCGGCGCTGAAATCGAACCCTTCGCACGTGAGGGCGCCTTCGTGCGCCCGACCATCATCGACATGACGGCGGCCGACGGCGCTGAGGATGAAGAACTCTTCGGGCCGGTGCTGCAGGTCTGGCGCGTGCGCACCTTCGATGAAGCGCTGGAGCGCGCGAACGCGACGCGCTTCGGCCTCGCCGGCGGCCTGATCAGCGATGATGCGGCGCTCTGGGAGCGCGTCCACATTGAACTGCGCGCGGGCGTGCTCAACTGGAACCGCCCGACGACGGGCGCGTCTGGCGCCATGCCGTTCGGCGGGCCGGGTCTTTCCGGCAGCGCGCGGCCGAGTGCGTCCTATGCGGCAGACTACTGCGCGTACCCGGTGTCGACGCAACGCGCGGAAAAGGCCGTGGCGATTCCGGCGCCGGGATTGCCCCAAGGTTCGGCGAAGTGACTGCGGTCGAGATCAATTTCGACGGCCTGATCGGCCCGACGCACAACTACGCCGGCCTCTCGGAAGGCAATCTCGCGTCCGCGCGCAATCGCGATGCGGTGGCGCGGCCGCGCGATGCGGCGCTCGAAGGCATCGCCAAGATGCGTCGCCTGATGGCGATGGGCGTGCCGCAGGGCGTGCTGCCGCCGCTGGAGCGGCCGCCGATGGCGTTCCTGCGTTCGCTCGGATTTTCGGGCGACGATCGCGCCGTGTGGGAAGCGGTCTGGAAGAGCGAGGACCGCATCGCGCGCAACGCACTCGCGGCCTCGGCCATGTGGGCGGCGAATGCAGCGACGGTGTCGCCGAGCGTGGACTGCGCGGACGGGCGGCTCCACCTCAGCGCCGCCAATCTCTCGACGATGCTGCATCGCGCGCTCGAAGGTCCAGCGACGACGCGCGCGCTGCGTCGCATCTTCGCGACGGACGCCTTCAGCGTGCACGATCCGCTGCCGCTTCAATCGGCGTTCGCCGATGAGGGCGCCGCCAACCACATGCGCCTGTGCGCGGAACACGGCGCACCGGGCGTCGAGGTCTTCGTCTATGGACGCGCGGGCGATAAAGCACGCAACGGCTTTCCAGCGCGTCAGACCTTGGAGGCCTGCCGCGCGCTCGCGCGTCGCCATGGCCTCGATCCCGCGCGCACGGTGTTTGCCCGCCAGTCCGACATGGCGATCGCGGCGGGGGCCTTTCACAACGACGTCGTCGCCGTCGCCGATTGCGCGACGCTGTTCTTTCACGAGCAGGCGTTCGAGGACAAAGCCGCGGTGCTGGCGGAGATCACAACGAAGGCGCGCGGCCTGTTCGAGCCTGCATTCGTTGAAGTCCCCGCCGCCGGTGTGCCGCTGGGCGACGCCATCACGTCCTACCTGTTCAACTCACAGCTCGTCACCGCGCCCGGCGCTGACCGGCAGGTGCTCATCGCGCCGCGCGAAGCGGAAGAGAACGTGCGCACGCGCATCTTCATCGACGCCATGCTCGCCGGCAACGGTCCGATCGGCGCCGTGGAGTTTCTGGACGTGCGCGAGAGCATGAAGAACGGCGGCGGACCGGCGTGCCTGCGATTGCGGGTTGTCGCGACCGACGCGGAGCGCGCGGCGATCACGCCGGGATTTCTGCTCGACGATGCGCGCGCGTCGCAACTCGAAGACTGGGTGCGCGCGCATTATCGCGAGCAGCTGTCGCCCGCCGATCTCGCCGACCCTGCATTGCTCACGGAAACGCGCGCCGCGCTCGACGCACTGACGCAGGTGCTGCCGCTCGGCGGCGACTTCTATGATTTCCAGCGGACCTAGTTCAGCAAGCTCGGGCGCAGCTTGTAGTCGCCGTCCTTGTTGATCTGGAACGCCTCGGTGACAGCCGGGTGCGAGACGGGCTCGCCCGTGTCGTCGACCAGCAGGTTCTGCTCGGAGACGTAGGCCGTGTAGTGGCTCTCCTCGTTCTCGGCGAGCAGGTGGTAGAAGGGCTGGTCCTTGCGCGGGCGGATCGCCTCGGGGATGGCGAGCCACCATTCCTCGGTGTTGTTGAACACGGGGTCGACGTCGACGATGACGCCCCGGAACGGGAACAGACGGTGCTTGACCACCTGACCGATGCCGAACTTGGCTTCACGCATGTCTACCTCCGCGGATGTCCGCTGCGTCACAAAAGGTAGGGGCCGAAAATCCCCCGAACAAGGGCGCGGTTCACTGAACCCACAGTCCTTGCTAGGGTGTGCCTTAAAAGCAGTCATTCGCGGTCGCCCCCCAATGAACCCCGGGGGGCGCCGTACAGGGCAGTACTCCATGGCGGACAAGGACGGAGCGGAGCGCCCGGGGCGCAAACGCTTCGCCCCGCATCACGGCGCGCCCACCGGTGAACCGGTGTACGCGGCGCTCGATCTGGGGACCAACAATTGCCGGCTTCTGCTGGCCGAACCGACCCAGCGCAGTTTCCGCGTCCTGGAGTCGTTTTCGCGCATCATCCGTCTGGGCGAGGGCCTGACGGCCAGCGGCGTGCTCTCGGAACCGGCCATCGAACGCGCGATGGGCGCGCTCAGGGAGTGCGCCCGGATCGTGGCGCCCCACCAGCATCTGAAAATACGCTCCATCGCCACCCAGGCCTGCCGGATTGCCGCCAACGGCCCCGCCTTCCTGCACCGCGTGAAGCAGGAGACCGGCCTCTCTCTGGAGATCGTTTCGCCCGCCGAGGAGGCGCGCCTCTCGGTGCTGGGCTGCGCGCCGCTGATGGACCCGTCTGCGGACGTGGCGCTGGTGATCGACATCGGCGGCGGATCGACGGAACTTTCGTGGGTCGATCCGCGCAGCGCCCATTCGAAACCGAAGGTGCTGGCCTGGACGTCGCTGCCGGTTGGCGTCGTCACGCTGGCCGAGCAGTTTCCCGAACCTGACGCGCCGGACCCGAACTGGTACGCCGCCATGAGCGCCGCCGCCGCCGATTTGGTGCGCGGCTTTTCCGGCGCCGACCAGTTCAAGAACGCCTTCCACATCGGGCGCGCGCACATGGTGGGGACATCGGGCGCGGTGTCGTCGCTGGCGGGCGTGCACCTGGAATTGCCGAAGTACCAGCGCTCCCGCGTCGATGGCCTCTGGATGCAGATGTACGACGTGCGCAAGGTCTCGGCCCAGCTGCGTTCGATCTCGCGCGAGGATCGCGCAGCGCATCCGTGTATCGGCGTTGATCGCGCTGACCTTGTCGTGCCGGGCTCGGCGATCCTGGAAGCCGTCTCGCAGCTCTGGCCGGTGGAGCGTGTGCGCGTGGCCGATCGCGGCCTGCGCGAGGGCGTGCTGCTTGAACTCATCGCCGCTTCGCGCGCTAGTGCGACATGAGCGACGAACCGGAAGAAAAGCGACGCTGGAAGAAGCCGGCCGAGGCCTCCACGGGCGGACGCAAGCTCGCGATCAAATCGCGCAAGGCGAAGAACGAGTCCTCGAAGAACTGGATCGAACGCCAGCTCAACGATCCCTATGTTCAACGCGCCATCGCCGACGGCTGGCGTGCGCGTTCCGCCTACAAGCTCCTCGAACTCGACGAGAAGTTCGGCCTGCTGAAGAAGGGCTTGCGCGTCTGCGATCTCGGCGCCGCCCCCGGCGGCTGGGCGCAGGTGGTGCTGCACAAGGGCGCGCGGAGCGTGGTCGGCATCGACCTGCTCGAGATGACGCCGATGGACGGCGCGACGTTTCTGGTGATGGATTTCCTCGACGACGCCGCACCCGCCGCCTTGATGGCCGCGCTCGGCGGCCCGCCCGATCTCGTGATGAGCGACATGGCGGCCAACACCACCGGCCACCGCACCACCGACCAGATCAAGACCGGCGCGCTTGCCGAAGCGGCGGCACACTTCGCCATGGAAGTCCTCGCGCCCGGCGGGGCGTTCGTGACGAAGGCGTTTCAGGGCGGGCTCGATGCGCCGCTGCTCGCGCTGCTGCGGAAGAACTTCGCGGAAGTGAAGCACGCGAAACCGCCGGCGAGCCGTGCAGGGAGCCCGGAGATTTTTCTGGTGGCGAAGGGGTTTCGGGGGCGGGCGCCAGCGTCCTGATTCACCTCGCCCGCTTGGTCAGGCGGAAACTGCTGCGTGTATCCTATCGCGCTCGCACCTCGACGATCCCGTATGCATTGCCAACAAGCGCCATGTCACGTGGGTTGACATCGCTCCATTTGCCTTCCGAAAGCGGGTTGATGACGACGAAGTCTTCGTCGGATCCGAATGATCCGAACAGCCGACCTGAAGGCTCTCCGGGCTTCCAGTTGCGATAGCTCGCCGTGTCGCCGTTCTCCCACACCCAAACGCCCTCGGCACGGCTGTCGGACAGGCCAATCCACAGCGGCAGATGGCCCTGGTAGGCGCGATAGATGAAATCCTGCTCTTGCTGATCGTTTATGGTGACGAGTTGACCGCCTTGAGTGCGCGCAAACCGCCGTGCTTCGTCGTAACTCATCTTGGTTGGTGTGAGCCGGTAGAATCCCCCCTCGTGCTCATCCCATGCGGCATCGTTGCGATAGCGCGCCATTGTGTCAGGGGCTGCAGACCGCGAAGCCGTGTTCGAAGCGGACGTCGCCGGTCCGATGACTTGTGTTGCAAGAGTGGGAGAGGCGAAGCGAAATCCCGGCGCGCGCAGGAGGCCCGAGCGAAACTCCGGCTTTTGCATCTGAAAGGTCTCAGTGAAGACACTCGCCTGCACGTCACTGAAGAGATTGACGACCGTATCTTCCGCTTTCGTTGTCAGGGCATTCGCAAGCGTCCGTGTGAAGACGCTATTAGACTCTCGTGGATTGTCCGGCGCAGTAAGGCCCGGACGAGTCGCGTACGCTATGAGAATATTGTCTGGAACGTCTGATAGTTCGGCGAGACCGCCGGCTGGCCCGGCCCTCGTGCCGGCGGGCAAAGGAAGATTCCTGCAAGCGTCGAGGATGACGATATTGACGGCATTCTGGGCGCGCGCCATGTCGCTCAGCAGGAATTGCATCGGCGGCGCTCGGTAGCGCAATTCGTCGACCGAAGAGGCTGCGATGTCCACCGGGACGAGAATATTGGCTCCATCATGCTCCGCGCCATGCCCGGCATAGTAGAACAGTCCGACAGCGTCCGGCCCGGCGGCGCGCAGGCGTGAGCCGAAGCGCTCCATGGCCCGCTCCATGGCGACCTTGTCGGCATTGGTCACAAGATCGACTTCGAAGCCCAGCGGTCGCAGTCTGTCGGCGATCAGGCGCGCGTCATTGACCGGATTTTTAAGGGCCCAACCCGGTGTGGTGTACTCGGCGTTGCCGATAATCAGCGCGATGCGCCTCGAAGCCGGCTGTGCATGTGAGAGCCCAGCGACCATGAGAAGGGCAACCGCGAACTTGAACAGAAACCGCATTCCAGCCTCCACCAGAGGTCGGCATTGCAAAGAGAGCGGCGGGCGCTCGCATTGATCTTCCGCAAGCGCGTATCGGTCAGCGCCGCTGATCGACCGATTTGAACGCTAGTGCCCGTTCACCAGCCGCAGAAATTCCTGCCGCGTTCGATGATCATCATGCATCACGCCGAGCAGCTTTGAAGTCGTCAGTTTCGACCCCGGATTGTTGACGCCGCGCAAGGTCATGCACGAGTGCTCGGCCTGGATAACGACGCCGACGCCTTGCGGCTTGAGAATATCCTGGATCGCGTTGGCGATATCTGCCGTGAGCTTTTCCTGGATCGACAGGCGACGCGCGAAACCCTGCACCACGCGTGCAAGCTTGGAGATGCCGACCACGCGGTCGTTCGGCAGATAGCCCACATGCGCGCGCCCGATGACGGGCAGCATGTGATGTTCGCAGAAGCTCACCACGCGTATGTCCTGCAGCACGACCATCTCGTCGTAGCCGCCGACTTCCTCGAACGTGCGTTCCAGATAGGCGCACGGGTCGATCTCGTAGCCGGCGAAGAGCTCCTTGTAGCTGCGCGCCACGCGCGCCGGCGTCTCAAGCAAGCCCTCGCGATCGGGATTGTCGCCCGACCACTCGATGAGCGTGCGCACGGCGGCTTCGGCTTCGGCCCGTGTAGGTTTTTTCTTCTTGGTCATCACCATCCTCGCGACCGCCATACAAGAAGCGCATACGCTCCCGCGACCGCCGCAAGATCACATAGGGCATGCGGGTGCGATGTCACACCCGCGACGACCCGATTGTGACGGCAGCCTATTCCGCCGCGACCCGCGCCGCTTCCGCAGCGCTGGCGCCGGAGAGGCGGGCCTGCAGGGCGGCGTACTGGCGGTTCAGCTCCGCCGGCAGGCGCGAACCGAACGAGGCGTAGTGTGCCGGAATAAGCGCCGCTTCTTCCGCCCACACCGCCTTGTCGACGGTCAGCAGGAGATCGAGCTGCGCGTCGGTGAGCGAGAGGCCCGAGACGTCGAGCGCGCCCTTCGCCGGCAGCAGGCCGATGGGGGTCTCCACCGCTTCGCCGCGGCCTTCGAGACGATCGACGATCCATGCGAGCACGCGGGAATTGTCGCCGAAGCCTGGCCAGACGAACTTGCCGTTCTCGTCCTTGCGAAACCAGTTCACGAAGAAGATCTTCGGCAGCTTGGACGCTTCCGAGGTTGCGCCGATCTTCAGCCAGTGGGCGAAATAGTCGCCCATGTTGTAGCCGCAGAACGGCAGCATCGCGAAAGGATCGCGGCGCAGCTCGCCGACCTTGTTCTCCGCCGCCGCGGTGCCTTCCGAAGCCACGTTCGACGCGAGGAACACGCCGTGCGCCCAGTCGAAGGATTCCGTCACCAGCGGCACCGCGCTCGCGCGACGGCCGCCGAAAAGGATGGCCGAGATCGGCACGCCGGCGGGATCATCCCACTCGTCGGCGATCACGGGGCACTGCGAAGCGGGCACCGCGAAACGCGCGTTCGGGTGCGCGGCGGGGAATTTTGAGTCCGGCAGCCAGCGGTTGCCCTGCCAGTCGGTGAGGCCGGCGGGCGGTTGCTCGGTCAGGCCTTCCCACCACACGTCGCCGTCGTCGGTGATCGCGGTGTTGGTGAAGATGGTGTTGGCGTAGAGCGTATCGATGGCCGACTTGTTGGTCTTCGCCGATGTGCCCGGCGCGACGCCGAAGAAACCGAATTCCGGGTTGATCGCGTAGAGGCGGCCGTCGGCGCCCTTGCGCATCCAGCAGATGTCGTCGCCCACGGTCTCGGCCTTCCAGCCTTTCAGCGTCGGCTGCAGCATGGCGAGGTTGGTCTTGCCGCATGCGGACGGGAAGGCCGCCGCCACGAAGTGCTTTTCGCCCTGCGGCGAGGTCAGCTTCAGGATGAGCATGTGCTCGGCGAGCCAACCTTCATCGCGGGCCATGACCGAAGCGATCCGCAGCGCGTAGCACTTCTTGCCGAGCAGGGCGTTGCCGCCGTATCCCGAACCGTACGACCAGATCTCGCGCGTTTCCGGGAAGTGGACGATGTACTTGTCGTCGTTGCACGGCCAGGCGACGTCTTTCTGGCCGGGCTGGAGCGGAGCGCCGACGGTGTGCAGCGCCGGCACGAAGAAGCCGTCCTCGCCGAGCGCGTCGAGCGCAGGTTTGCCCATGCGCGTCATCACGCGCATCGAGAGCGCGACGTAGGCGCTGTCGGTGATCTCCACGCCGAGCGCCGAGATCGGAGACCCGATCGGTCCCATCGAGAACGCGCAGACATACATCGTGCGGCCGCGCATGGCGCCGTCGAACAGGCCGTTCAGCGTCGCGCGCATGTCGGCGGGCGCGCGCCAGTTGTTGGTCGGACCGGCGTCGTCCTTGTTCTCGGCGCAGATGAACGTGCGGCTTTCGACGCGCGCCACGTCGCGCGGATCGGAGGCGGCCCAGAAGGAGTTCGGCCGCTTCTTCGGATCGAGGCGGCGCAGGGTGCCGGCGGCTTCGAGTTCGCGCGTGAGCTTGTCCCACTCGGCGTCCGAACCGTCGCACCAGTGGATGCGGTCAGGCTTCGTCAGCGCCGCGACTTCGCGGACCCAGGCCAGAAGACGCGCGTGTTTGGTGGGAGCCGCTTCGAGGCCCTGAACGACTTGATCTGCCACGGGTGATAATCCCTTCCACCAAAGCGTCCGGCTGCCGCCGGTTCGCCAACACAACGGTCTCACTGACTATTTTGTCCTAGGGAGACAGAGACAAATCGGCGCGAGCCCGTCAACCCGCATCATTTTTCAGGTCCCGGGGTGCGTGCAAACACCGCGCCGTGCGTGTGCAGGTGCGAGATGGTAAACGCTGTTTCAGGTGCGACGCATGCGCGCGCAGGAGCGAGGAGAAGGCCGTGCAGGGCAAGGTGATCGTCATTACGGGCGCGTTCGGGGCGCTGGGCCATGCGGTGGTGACGGCGGCGCGGGACGCCGGCTGGCGGTTGGCGGCGGTCGACCATGCTGCACATGCGGACGCCGGGGCGCTCGTGGGACCGGAGGGGTTCGCCGAGGGCGGGGTCGATCTCAGCGACGGCGCGGGGGCGGCAGGCGTCATGGACCGGGTCAGGACCGCACTCGGCCGGATCGACGCGCTGGTGAACATCGCCGGCGGTTTCCGGTGGGAAACGCTCGCGGACGGCAAGCCCGAGACGTGGGACTTCCTGTTCAAGGTGAACCTGATGACCGCCGTCAGCGCCAGCAGGGGCGCGCTGCCGCACCTCGCGGCGAACGGGGCGGGGGCCATCGTCAACGTCGGCGCGGGGGCGGCTCTTAAAGCCGGGGCCGGCATGGGCGCTTATGCGGCCTCGAAGTCGGGCGTTCACCGCCTCACCGAGGCGCTAGCCGAAGAGTGGAAGGGCAAGGTCACAGTCAACGCCGTGCTGCCCTCGACCATCGACACCGCCGCCAACCGCAAGGACATGCCGGACGCCGACTTCTCGAAGTGGGTGACGCCGGCCGAACTCGCTTCGGTCATCCTCTTTCTTGCGTCCGACAAGGCGCGTGCGGTGACGGGCGCGCTGATCCCGGTGAACGGGCGCGTCTAGTCGCGCAACATGGTTTCCGGGTCTTCATGACGGCGGTTGGGGCCGACGTCTGATCGGCGCATGGTCTCTGCGAGAAGCGGCGATGACCCATGTTCAAGCAGACCTTCCTGAAGCTCGTGCGCGGCGAGCCGCCCACAGCGCCGTTCGAACCGCTCACGCCCGTCGAACGGCGCATGGAGGAGCGCGAGTCCGTCTTCCGCGAAGCGGTGCTGACGATCGAGGGCTACTACGCGATCCGCGCGATCATCACCGACATCAGCCCCGGCGGCGCGCGCATCGAATTCGCCACGCGCATCGACCTGCCGTCGCGCATCGTGATCGTCGAGCCGCTGTCAGGGCTGAAGCGCTGGGCGCGCGTGGCGTGGCAGCACGACGGCGCGGCGGGATTGGTGTTTCAGGAGGAGGCGTAGGAGGGCGGCAGAAGCCAGCGTTCAGCCTGCGCCGCGTGTGATGTTCGCAGCCTGAAATGGGTCGCGGTTGGCGTAGCGAAATTCGTGTAGACGGTTGCCGAGACGGCGTCGATCCTACGCGACGCTGGGCGATTGCGGTTGACGGCAACCACGCCGCACGAAACGATCCACCTAATATTCCGCTGAGCTAGCGACGGGTTGGCAGCATGGCCCCGGATCGGGGCGACTTCACCTTTGGAAAGCTAGTTGTGCTCGCCGCCGGGGTCGCGCTGGGCGCGCTTTCCACGAGTTATGTGAACGACATCGAGCGGCGGCGCGACGCGACGCTCGCGCTCTACGACGAATGGTCGTCACCCGAAATGTACAAGCAGAGGGCTATCGCCGGGCGTGCGGAAATGAACGCGCTCCAGGCCATCGGTAGGCGTGAGACGCCGCCTAGGGCGCAGACGCCTGCGCCGAACCAAGCAGAGACGCCGGATCAGTCGATAGCTCTCGATGCGCAGAATTTGGCGGCCACGAAGGACGAGGAGAGGCAGGCCCTCATTCGGGTGGCGCTGTTTTTTGAACGCGTCAGCATCCTCTATCAGAACAACCGCATCGAGCGGCAGCTGATGCGGGACCTGTTCTGGAACTCGGCGCCGTTCTGGGTTGAGCGGATAGCTGCGAAGGAAAGCTGCGCCCATCCCACGATCGAGGAGATGTTGGCGCGCGCGACGCCCAGCGCCGAGGCGAAGGTCAGCGCGAGCGATCCCTTCGACGGATTCTGCGCGCTCAAACAGGCAACCGATGAAGCGCAAGACACCACCGGGCTTTCCGCGATCCGTTCACGCGCCATTCTCGGCGCAGCAATCGTTGTGTCCGACTATGGGGGCGGGGTGCCTTCGCCAATCCTGCAACCGGTAGGATTTGATCGCGCATTTTGGCGAAAAGTCGCCGTGCTCGATGCGACCGGACTTCCGCTGGAGAGCCGTAAACTAGATCCCGGATCTTTCGTCGCCACGGTGCCCTTGCCGGATGACGATCGCAACAAAGTGCACTGATCACGGACTATCGCTCACGAGCGGCGGCCAACGCCTTCAGCCGTTCAGTCTGTGCCGGCGTCAGAATATCTCCCGCCGCCGCGACCGCTCCGATTTCACCGCGCAGCCATTCGATCGGATCGCGGCCTTCCACCCAGCCGAGATTGGGGCGGTGGATCTGGTAGCCGATGAGTTGTTGCAGACGTTCGGGAAAAGTGCGCGCGATGTCGGGCGGAATGGACACGAGCAGCTTCTCCGCCGGCGCGAGCCAGCCGACGCTGTAGCTCATCACCACGCCGCGCCGCAGCGCGTTCGTGGTGTTGGCGCCGCCGCCGTGCAGAGCGCTTCCCAGCCACAGAATGACCGCGCCCTTCGGCGCCTCCGCCGCGACGAGATCTTCATTGCAGGCGGGCCGTTTGCGGTCCCAGCGATGACTGCCCGGTGCGATGCGCGTGGCGCCGTTGGCGGCGGTGAAGGGATCGAGCGTCCACAGCGCATTGATCATCAGCTCCGCGCCGGCATGCGCGAAGGGGAAGAAGTCGTCGTCGCGATGGAGATGCTGGGCGGGTTCGCCCGGGCCGATGCCGATGGCCTGCGTGAGATTGAGCTGGATACGGTCACACGCGCGCGTGCCGGCGCCGAGCATCGCTTCCGCTACCGGCAGCACCACATCGTCGAGCGCCAGCATCGCCGTGCGCGGCGCCTTCGCGAAGAGCGCGCTGAAGCGGCGCGTGCGCGTGCCGAAGAAGGGGCCTTCCCCGCAGGGCGCGGCGTCGAACCAGGGCGCGAGATCGTGATCGAGCGCCTCTCTCTGCGCCGCCGTCAGCGCGTCATTGATGATGCACGCCCCCGCAGACTCCAGCGCCGCGCACACGGCCTCCACGCCATCTGCGCGCGCAAGATGCGGCAGCTCGCTCACGCCGCCTCGGCGCCGCGCGACACGAGCACCGATCCCGAAACGCCGGCACGCACGCGCAAGGCTGCAAGATGCGCTGCGCGGACCGGGTTCATCACCGCGATCGCCTCGCCCTCGCCATAGCTGCGCGGCGGCCCGAGCGGCGCGCAGTCCCAGCCATAGCTGCGGGCGCGCCGCGCCAGACCGCGCTCCATCAGCGCCGTGTAGCCGGTGACGCCGTGCGCCAGCGCGAACTCGAGAATGCCGAGATGCAGCGTGAGGCGCGCCGCCTCGTTGATCGCCGCCGGCCAGTCGGGATCGCCGGGACAGTGGCGCGACCATTCGAAGAGGTGGGGGCCGGCAGGGACGGGGCCGTCGACGAAGTCGGCGAAGAGGTCGCCCATCATGTGCGGGCCTGTGGTGGGCAGGAGGCGGGCCGACGCGCGGCACGCCCCGCTTTCGTCCAGAACCAGGATATAGTGGGCGCGCGCATCGTCGTAGGCGTCGATCTCGCGGCCATCGGCCCGGTCGAGCGCCCGCCAGCCCAGCAGGTCCACGAAGATGCGTCGGCGATGCCGGTGCATCTCCTCCAGTTCCCGGGTGCAATGAGCGACATTGGAAATGGTGGCGAAGTGCGCAAGCACGGCGGGGCCTCCCATTCCCTTTTATGGGGAATAGATCTTAAACACAATCATAGATTGCAGCGCTTGCTATTTCCTGGCGGGCGCGGAAGGAAACGGCCCCCATGCTCACCGTGAAGGCCAAATACGCGCTTCGTGCGATGCTCGACCTCGCCCAGCAGGAGCCGGGGCGGCCGGTGTTCATCGCCGACATCGCCACCCGCCAGGACATCCCGCGACGCTTCCTCGAGAACATCCTCGTCGAGTTGAAGCGCAGCGGGCTCGTGGTCAGCCATCGCGGCAAGCACGGCGGCTATGCGTTGGCGCGCAAGCCTGCCGACATCTCCTTCGCCGAAGTGATCCGCATCTCCGACGGTCCGCTCGCGCTCGCGCCCTGCGCCAGCCGCACGGCCTACGAGCGCTGCGACGATTGCCCCGACGAGGCGACCTGCGCGCTGCGCCACGTCCTCATCGAGGTGCGCGACTCCACCGCTGGAATTCTTGAACGGACCACGCTGGCAAGCGCCGTGAAATTGCCGTTAGACGGGCTTACGGAACGGACAAGCGCCTCGCCGTTGTGAGGCTCCATCTTCCATGATGACTAGCGATGCGACGGCGCATCGACGCCACGGAGGCGATTCCTTGCCCGGACCCGAAGCCCATCGATCAGGTTGCGCCTGAGCATGGCTGGCGTGGCTGCGTCCCCAAAGCGATGGCGTTTTCGCGAGCCAAGCGCGCTCGGCGGCTTCTGGCCGTCATTCGGCTTTGTCGCCCTCTATCTCGGTTTCATCGTTCTCATTCCGCTCGCCGCGCTCGCGTTGCGGCCATGGGAAATCGGCATCGACGGCGTGTGGCGCGCGGTCTCGTCGGAACGCACGGTGGCCGCGCTGAAACTGAGTTTCGGCGCCGCTGCGATCGCGGCGTCCGTGAACGCGGTGTTCGGCACGATCGTCGCGTGGGCGCTGGTGCGTTATGAATTTCCCGGCAGGCGGGTAATCGATGCGCTCGTCGATCTGCCGTTCGCCTTGCCGACGGCGGTGGCCGGCATCGCGCTGGCGGCGATCTACGCGCCGAATGGCTTCATCGGCGCAGCGTTCGCAGAGCATCAGATCCGCATCGCCTACACGCCCATCGGCATCATGATCGCGCTGGTGTTCATCGGCTTTCCGTTTGTCGTGCGCGCGGTGCAGCCCGTGCTCGCCGATCTCGAACGCGACGTGGAAGAAGCAGCCGCCACGCTCGGCGCCTCGCGCTGGCGCACGATTTCGCAGGTGATCTGGCCGTCCATCGCGCCGGCCATGTTGACCGGCTTCTCGCTCGCCTTCGCGCGCGCGGTGGGTGAATATGGATCGGTGATCTTCATCGCCGGCAATCTCCCAATGGTATCGGAGATTGCGCCGCTGCTTATCATCATCAAGCTTGAGGAGTTCGACTACGCCGGCGCCGCCGCCATCGGTCTCGCCATGCTGGTGATCTCCTTCGTGCTCCTTTTCGTCCTCAACGGCCTGCACGCTTTCATGACGCGACGAGGCGGCGCATGATCAATCGCATTCCCGCCGCGCCGACGCGCGATCCGCCCTGGTTCAAGTGGACGCTGATCGCCGTGGCACTCGCTTACGTCCTGATCGTCCTCGTGCTGCCGCTGCTCGCCGTATTCGTCGAAGCGTTGCGCAAGGGCGAGGCCGCCTACTTCGCATCGTTCAAGGAACCCGCTGCACTTGCGGCAATCCAGTTGACGCTGCTCGTCACCGCCATCGCCGTGCCGCTCAACACGGTGTTCGGTCTCGCTGCGGCCTGGGCGATCACCAAGTTCGAATTCGTCGGCAAGAGCTTCCTGACGACGCTGATCGACCTGCCGCTGTCCGTGTCGCCGGTGATCTCGGGCCTCGTCTACGTGCTGCTCTACAGCGCCCACGGCTGGTTCGGGCCGTTCTTTCTCGACCGCGGCATCGAGATCATCTTCGCGGTGCCGGGCATCGTGATGGCCACGACGCTCGTGACGTTTCCTTACGTAGCGCGCGAACTCATCCCCTTGATGCAGCAGCAGGGCACGGATGAAGAAGCCGCCGCCGCCACGCTCGGGGCCGGGCCGTGGCGCACCTTTTTTCTGGTGACGTTGCCGAACGTGAAGTGGGCGCTGACCTTCGGCGTCCTGCTCTGCACCGCCCGCGCGATGGGGGAGTTCGGCGCCGTGTCGGTGGTGTCGGGGCACATTCGCGGCCTCACCTCGACCATGCCGCTGCATGTCGAGATTCTCTACAATGAGTACAATTTCGTCGCCGCCTTCGCGATTGCTTCGCTGCTGGCGCTGTTTGCGCTGGTAACGCTCGGCGTGAGGGCCATCCTCGAACAGCGCTTCGAAGCCGAACTCGCTGCGGCCAACAGGACCTGACGCCATGCCGCTCGAGATCGAAAATATCCGCAAGAGCTTCGGGAAGTTTCCCGCGCTGAACAGCGTGTCGTTGCGCGCAGAGGACAGTGAGTTCATCGCGCTGCTTGGTCCGTCGGGTTCCGGCAAGACGACGCTACTGCGCTGCATCGCGGGCCTCGAAGTGCCGGACTCCGGCACCATCCGCTTCCAGGGAGAGAACCTGCTCGCGCAGAAGGTGCGTGACCGCAGGATCGGCCTCGTCTTCCAGCACTACGCGCTCTTCCGCCACATGACGGCCGCGCAGAACGTCGCCTTCGGCCTGAAGGCCAAGCGCGGCAAGGACAAACCCGACAGTGCGACGATCAAGGCGCGCGTGGAGGAACTGCTCGCGCTCGTGCAACTCGACGGGCTCGGCGGGCGCTATCCCTCGCAGCTCTCCGGCGGTCAGCGGCAGCGCGTGGCGCTGGCGCGTGCGCTCGCCATCGAACCGCGCATCCTGCTGCTCGACGAGCCGTTCGGCGCGCTCGACGCCAAGGTGCGCCGCGAATTGCGCCGCTGGCTGCGCCAGATCCACGAGCGCACGGGGCTGACGACGATCTTCGTCACGCACGATCAGGAAGAGGCGCTGGAACTCGCCGACCGCGTGGCGCTGCTGAAGGATGGCGCGCTGGAGCAGGTCGGCACGCCCGAAGAACTGTATCACCACCCCGCGACGCCATTCGTGTTCGAGTTTCTCGGCGATGTGGTGAAGCTGCCCTGCGAGATCGTCGATGGCGCGGCAGTGCTCGGCGGCGTCCGTGCGACATTGCTGGGCGGTTCGCGCAAGACGTCAGGCAAGGGTATCGCGCATGTGCGTCCCGACGCGTTCGACGTGGCGCCCGGCGAAGGCGAGGGGCTTGAAGCGACGTTGCGCGATGTGGTGTCAGCGGGCGCCAGCGCGCGACTTGATTGTCTGCTCGACACCGGCGATGCGCTCGAAATCCGCGTGCCGCACGATCTCGCGCAGAACCTCAGGCCCGGCGAGCGCGTGACGCTGCGCCCGCGCGAAGCACGGGTATGGTAGAAAATCGGTGCGCGGGAAATGATTTTGTGTTACGTCATGAGCCTTGCCCAAGCCCGTAGCGCAGCCCTGATATCGCAACAATAAAGGCCTGACGGACTGCGCCAATCTGGATGGCAGAGTCTGGCAGGTTTTTGTCCGTTTCTGGCATAGTCTGGCATGGTCTGGCGCAGTTGCGGATCGCGCCGTTCAGATCTCGTAGCTCTCTTCCGCCAGCGGTCCGCGCGGCAGGGGAGCGTGCGCTTCGCGGATCATGCCGGCCGCCGCCGTCTGGTGCGTCACGGGATCAATGAGCACGAAGGCGCCGGTGGCCGGGGCGTCGTCGAAACGGTCGGCGATCAGCGCATCGAGCGCCTTCACCCGCACAGAGGCGATGTCGTTGAGCTTCAGCTCCGTCGCGTCTGAAACCGCGGCAAGTTCGGTGACCTCGCGCACAAAATGGATCAGATCGATCACCGCGTGTGTGGTGCGCGTACCCTGCCGCAGCAGGTAGCGCCGCCCGCGCTGCCAGGCTTGCGTGTCGAGCCAGCAGAGATCGGCGGTCACGCTCTTGGCTGTCTGCACGTCGTTCGACGCGAGCGCATCGCCGCGCGCCAGATCGAGATCGCGATCGAGAACGAGCGTCACGGACTGCCCGGTGACCGCTTCGTCGATCGCCCCGTCGAAGGTGCGGATTTCGCGGATCACGGCCGGCAGAAGGGAAGGCGCAGCGGTGACCGTGTCGCCGACTTTCACCGACCCGCTCTCAACCCGTCCCGCGTAGCCGCGCCGCGCGTCGGGATCGCTTTCGCCCCAGCGCGCGACGCGCTGGATCGGGAAGCGGAAAGCGGCGTTAAGCTTGAGAACGCGCGGCGGCGTTGACTCCAGAATGTCGAGCAGCGGCGGCCCCTGATACCAGTCGCCGCCGCCGCGCCGCGCGACATTGTCGCCGGACTTGGCCGAGATCGGCACATAGGCGAGCGGCTGCAGATCCAGCGTGCGCGCAATGCGCTCGAAGCCTTTGCGGATTTCCTCGAAAGCGGCCTCAGACCAGTCGAGCAGATCCATCTTGTTCACCGCCACGATCACATCGAGGCCCATGAGCTTGGCGATCGCCGCGTGCCGCCGCGTCTGGCTTTTCAGGCCCTTGCCGATGATGCGGCTGGCGTCGATCAGGATAATCGCCACCTCCGCCGTCGAGGCGGCGGTCACCATGTTGCGCGTATATTGCTCGTGGCCCGGCGCATCGGCGATGACGAAGGCGCGCTTGGGCGTGGAGAAATAGCGGTAGGCGACGTCGATGGTGATGCCTTGCTCACGCTCGGACTCAAGACCGTCCGTGACCAGGGCAAGGTCGATCTCGCCTTCCTCGGCGCGCGCATGTTTGGCCTTCGAGATCGCGGCGATCTGATCGCGCATCAGGCCCTTGGAATCGTAGAGCAGGCGGCCGATCAGCGTCGACTTGCCGTCGTCGACGCTGCCGGCGGTCATGAAACGCAGGACGTCGCGGCTCTCGGCGGGGGAACCGTCGAACATCAGAAATAGCCTTCCTTCTTGCGCCGCTCCATGGACGCTTCCGAGGCTTGGTCGTCCATGCGCGTCGCGCCGCGCTCGGAGAGGTCGGCGAATTCGGTTTCGGCGATGATTTCCAGCGGATTGCGCGCCACGCTCGCGACCGGCGCCGTGCAGGTGATGTCGCCCACGGTGCGGAAGCGCACGCTAACGCGCTCCACCACATCGCCTTCGCCGGCGGGCGTGAGATCGGTCACGGGCATCAGCAGGTCGCCGCGCCGCACGATATCTCGATCATGGGCGTAATAAAGCGGCGGCAGGCTCATGCGCTCGCGGTGGATATAGGTCCAGATGTCGCGCTCGGTCCAGTTGGAGAGCGGGAAGACCCGCATGTTCTCACCCGGATGGATGCGCGTGTTGTAAAGGCTCCAGAGCTCGGGACGCTGGGCTTTCGGATTCCACTGACCGAACTCGTCGCGGTGCGAGAAGATGCGCTCCTTGGCGCGGGCCTTTTCCTCATCACGACGGGCGCCGCCGATGAGCGCGTCGAACTGGTGCTCGGCGATGGCTTCGAGCAGCGTCACGGCCTGCGCGCTGTTACGGCTGTCGGTTTCCTTGCGCAGACGCACCGTGCCGCGGGCGATGGAATCCTCGACCTTGCCGACGACAAGGCGTTCGCCGAGTTCGGCCACGCGCTGGTCGCGGAAGGTGATGACCTCCGGAAAATTGTGGCCCGTGTCCACGTGCAGCAGCGGAAACGGCAGCGGCTCCGGGCGAAACGCCTTCTCCGCAAGTCGCAGCAGCACCGCGCTGTCCTTGCCGCCGGAGAAGAGCAGCGCCGGGCGATCGAACGCGGCAGCCACTTCCCGCAGGATGTGGATCGCTTCGCCTTCAAGGCGGTCGAGATGCGAAAGAACGGGCGTCGCGACGCGGGTGGAGGTCATGCGATGGTTTCCGCGTGCGGTTCGGGAAGCGCCGTGACGTGCAGGCCGCATTCCTTGCTGTCGGAGTTTTCCCACCACCAGCGACCCGCGCGCGGGTCTTCGCCGGGGCGGATGGCGCGAGTGCAGGGATCGCAACCGATGGAGATATAGCCGCGCGCATGCAGCGGATTGATGGGGACGTCGAATGCGCGCGCGTAAGCGAGCACATCGTCCCACGACCAGTCCGCAAGCGGGTTGAACTTCTCGATGCCGCGGGCCTCGTCGTGCTCACGGGTAGCGAGTTCGGTGCGCGTCGCGGCCTGGTCGCGGCGCTGGCCGGTGATCCAGCCGCGCTTCCCCCTCAGCGCGCGTTCGAGCGGCTCGACCTTGCGGATGTGGCAGCACGATTTGCGGAGATCGAGGCTATCGTAGAAGGCGTTCGCGCCGTTCTCGCGGACATACGCCGCGACGGCGCTCTCGGTCGGGTGGAACACTTCGATCTCGACGCCGAGATTTTCGCGCGCCGCCGGGATCAGGGCGACGGTCTCCTCGTGGAGACGCCCTGTATCGATCGCGAACACCGGGATGGGCAGGGCGGCTTTGGCGATGAGCGCGGTCAGCACCATGTCCTCGGCCGAAAGGCTCGACGCGAGCGCCACGTCGCCGAGCGCTGCGGCGTCGGCGAGGACGGCTTCGGTCCGGGCGACCTTCTCGGCGAGGGCGGGAGGAATGGGGGCGATCATGGGTCGCCCAGAGGTAGTCGGCCCGGCTCCGGCGACGCAGAGGGGGGGCCTTATCCGTCCATGAAGCCGCCCTTTCCTGAAATGCATGGCTTCTTGCCGCGCCCGCCCGGCGCACGCCATAAGACGCCCTTCAACCCCACAGGCCCGATTACATGACCCGCGACTCCGCGCTCTTCGACGACGTTCCCGCCGCCCCGGCCTTCCCGGTGCTGGAGCAGGGCATTCTCGACTACTGGCGCGCCGCCGACATCCAGAAGAAGGCCATGGCCCGTTCGAAGCCGGGCAAGAAGCCGTTCGTCTTCTTCGAGGGGCCGCCGACCGCGAACGGCCGTCCCGGCATCCACCACGTGTCCGCGCGGACGGTTAAGGACGTCTATTGCCGCTTCAAGACGATGCAGGGCCACCAGGTCGATCGCCGCGCGGGCTGGGACACCCACGGTCTGCCCGTCGAACTCGAGGTCGAGAAGCAGATCGGGTCCAAGGGCAAGCAGGACATCGAGGCGTACGGCGTCGCCGCCTTCAACGAGAAGTGCCGCGAGAGCGTCTTCACCTACATCAAGGACTGGGTGAGCCTGACCGAACGCATCGGCTTCTGGGTCGATTTCGACCGCGCCTACGTCACCTACCACAACAGCTACATAGAGAGTGAGTGGTGGATCCTGAAGAACCTTTGGGACCGGGGGCTTTTCTACAAGGACTACAAGACCACGATGCACTGCCCGCGGTGCAACACGTCTCTCGCGGACCACGAAGTGTCCCTCGGCATGAAGGAGGACGTGGACGATCCCTCCACATGGGTGAAGTTCATCGCCGACAGCGCGGAGCTGAAGAAGCGCGGCGTGATCGCTGCCGGCGAAGCGCGCGAGGTCAACCTTCTTGCGTGGACGACGACGCCGTGGACCCTCGGCGCCAACGTCGCCATCTGCGTCGCGCCGGAAACGCAATACGCGCTTGTGGAGGCGCCTCCGTTCTGGGGCGCACCGGCGGACGCAGCGAAGGAGCTTTATGTCGTCGCCAGCGTGCTCGCGCCGACGATCTTCGCGGAAGGCACGTTCAACATCGTTTCGGAGTTTTCCGAGGAGCGTCTCGCAGGCGTCGGCTACGCGCCGGTGCTGCTCGGGCAGGAGCCGGCGGAGGTCGGGAGCGCGCTGCGCACGGTGCTGATCGACAACCACGTGGACATCACGGCGGGTTCCGGCGTCCTGCACACCGCCACCGCCTACGGCGATCTTGAAATGGGCGAGACGCATGGGCTGCCCGTACTGTTCTCGGCGGGCCGCGACGGGCTCATGCTGCCGGAGGTGAAACCGCTCGACGCGGGCGATGGGGCTGGGCCTTACGCGGGCGTCTTCTTCAAGGACGCCGACAAGCAGATCGTGCGCGACCTGAAGCAGCGCGGCCGCATCTTCCGGTCCGACCGCATCAAGCACGCCTATCCGCACTGCTGGCGTGATGACACGCCGCTGCTGTTTCTCGCCAAGACGAGCTGGTATCTGCGCACCACCGCAGTGAAGGATCGGCTCATCGCCAACAACCAGGCGATCAACTGGCAGCCGGAGCACGTGCGCGACGGGCGCTTCGGGCGGTGGCTCGAAAACAATATCGACTGGTCCATCAGCCGCGAGCGCTTCTGGGGCTGCCCTCTGCCCGTCTGGCAGAGCGAGGATGGCGAGACCTTCGAGTGCGTCGGCTCCGTGGAGCAGTTGTCGAAACTCGTGGGCCGCGATCTCAAGGATCTCGACCTGCACCGGCCCTATGTCGATGAAATCACGTTCGAGAAGGACGGCAAGACGTTCCGGCGTGTCAGCGACACCGTCGACGTGTGGTTCGACTCCGGCGCCATGCCATATGCGCAGTGGCATTATCCCTTCGAGAATGTCGAAGCGTTCGAGAAGCAGTTCCCGGCAGACTATATCTCCGAGGCGATGGACCAGACGCGGGGCTGGTTCTACTCGCTGCACGCGATCGCGGCGCTGCTCACCTACGCGGGCGATGCAAAGACGCCCGCAGGGCCGCTGGCGAAGCTCGCGCCGAATTCGCCCGCCTTCAAGAATGTCGTCGTGATGGGCTTCATCAACGACGAGCACGACAAGAAGATGTCGAAGTCGCGGGGGAACACGGTCGATCCGTGGTCCGTCCTCAACAAGGAGGGTTGCGATCCGCTGCGCTGGTACATCCTGAACGCTGCAGCCCCGGGGAAGAATCTCGCCTTCAAGCGTGACGATATCGCCAAGCAGCAGATGCCGGTGTTTCTCACGCTGTGGAACGTCTATTCCTTCTTCGTTTCCTACGCGAACCTCTCGAAGCCGGACCTCTCGCACAAGCTCAATCTGGCGGACCGTCCGGAGATCGACCGCTGGCTGGAAGCCAAGCGCAACAGGCTCATCGTCGATGTCACTGCGGCGCTCGAAGACTACGACGCAGCGGAGGCGACGCGACTCATCGCCGAATTCGTCGATATCGATCTCTCCAACTGGTATGTGCGCCGCAACCGTCGCCGGTTCTGGGGACGCGTGGATGAAGGCGACGCCGAGAGTGCGTTCATCGCCCTGTACGAGACGCTGCTCACCACCGTGAAGCTCATGGCGCCGATGGCGCCGTTCTTCGCCGAAGCGCTCTATCGCAATCTCGCGGCGCATCAGCCGGGCGGGGCGGCGGAATCCGTGCACCTCGACGACTGGCCGGAGGCCGATAGCGCCGCCATCGACGATTCGCTGATCTCGTCCATGTCGCTGGTGCTGTACACGGTCTATCTCGGACGCTCTGCGCGCGCGAAGGCGAACCTGAAGACTCGCCAGCCGCTCAGGGCCGCCTATGTGCGCGTGCCGAAGGCGTCGGACATCGCCGTCGTCGCGGCCAACGCGCAGCTCATCGCCGAGGAGCTGAACGTGCGCGAAGTGCGTGCGCTGCCGCCGGAGGAAGAGGCCGCCTTCGTCTCGTACTCGCTGCGACCCAATCTGGCGGCAGTCGGCAAACGGCTGAAGTCGAAACTCGGCGCCCTGAAGGGCGTGCTCGCCGATCCCGCGCAGGTGGCGAAGATCGTCGACGCTGTCATCGCCAAGCAGGCCGTGACGCTCGATCTCGGCGGCGAGCCCGAGACGCTCGAACCCGAGGACTTCCTGCTCGATGCCACCGACAAGGGCGGCTACGCCACTTCCGTGGAGAATGGGTTGCTGGTGGCGCTGGAGACCGCGCTCGATCCCGAGCTCATCGAAGAAGGGCGCCTGCGCGAAGCGCTGCGCCAGCTGCAGGATGCGCGCAAGAAGGCGCAGTTCGCGGTGTCGGACCGGATCGTTCTGGCGCTGTCGGGGAGCGGCGCGGAAGCGTTTGCGGCGAAGTACGCCGATACGCTGGCGCGCGAGCTGCTGGCCGAAACGGTGACAGTCGGCGAACTCGCGGACGCTGAACTCGTTGAGCCGCTCGATCTCGACGATCTCGAAATGACTGCGTCTATCAAACGGGTGTGATTGTCACGTCGTGCAAAGAAAAGGGGCGGCGATCCTGCGATCGCCGCCCCAGTCGGTTGCAGAGTGGATGCTTCAGAACTTGTAATTCAGCCCCACGAAGAAGCGCCGGCCGAAGACATCGAACTGGTCGACGTTGGTGGCCGCGCTCGGCGAGGCCACTGGCGCCAGTTCCGCCGCCGCCGACGGTTCGTTGTCGAACGCGTTGATGACGCCGGCGCGGAAGCGCATGTGTTCGTTGAAGCGGTACTGCATCGAGAAGTCCTGCTGCCAGAAGTCGCCGGTCTCGATGAGAGACGAGGAACGCTGGTCAGGATCGTCGAGCAGCACGCGGCTGTCGAAGATTTCCTGGCTCGACTGGTAGTCGCCCTCCCAGGTCAGCGAGAGACCGCCGATAGAGTAGGTCGTTTCGAGCAGCATGCGCACGCGCGGTTCGCCCACCGTCCCGTCGATGTCGGTCGCCAGCGCCGGGTTGAACACGTCGTTGAAGTCCTGACGACGGATCGAATAGGTGCCGCGGACGCCGAACTCGAGATCGCCACGCTGTTCCAGGTCGATCCCGTACCGCGCCGAGAAGTCCAGGCCCTTCGCCCGCTGACTGGCGTAATTGAACCCGCCTTGTGTGAAGTTGCGGATTTCGTAGGTCGTCGGATCGCGTTGCAGCAGTCCGCAGGCGGCAGCGTTGATCGCCACCTGATCCACGCAGAGGTTGAGCAGGTTCTGCGCGCCCACGGTGTTGATCACGTTGCCGATCGTGATGTCGTAGTAGTCGAGCACGATTTCTAGCCGCGGTATGAAACTTGGCGTGACGATGACGCTGAACGTCTGGCTGGTGCCTTCCTCCTCGCGAAGGCTTGGGTTGGGTCCGTTGACGCCTGGATTGGTCGTGTTCGGATTGGGATCGACATAGGTGTTGGGGATACCCAGCGCGAGGCAGTTTGCATTGCGGTTGGCGCGCGTCTGCGCGTTCGCCGTGGCGTCGATGACTGGGCGCGAGCAGTTGTCGTTGATGGCGACGAAAGTCTGCGCCGGACCGCGGAAGAGTTCGTTCAGCTGCGGCGCGCGGACAGAACGGCCGCGCGTGTAGCGGAACATGAAGTCGTCAATCGGGCGCCATGACCCCTGCACGCTCCAGGCTTCCGTCACGCCGATGTTGGAATAGTTCGACACGCGGTACGCGCCACTCATTTCCAGCGTCTTGAAGCCCGGCTGGTCCGTCAGTAGCGGCAGGCGTCCTTCAGCGAAGAACTCGGTGACATCGTACGACTTCTCCGGCGTCGGCGTGTAGATGTTGCCGAAGATCACGCGGTCTTCGCGCGAGGCCGGTCCGATGAAGCCGCTGAAGGTTTCCTTCCGCGTTTCAAAACCGACAGCCGCACCGATGGGCCCCGCGCCCCAGAAGTCCCAGAGATCTCCCGAGGCGAACGCGAGGAAATCCTCCTGCGTATTCTTGAATCCGCGATACTGCCCCGCCGTGACGTACTGGCGCACGGCGCCGGGGACGGTGTCGGTGCCGAACACGTTGAAGGGCACGCAATTGGCGATCGCGGGGTCGCTGGGGCTGTAGTTGCGGATGGTGGCCCGTCCGCGCTGGATGTCGGCGCCCATGGGAATGGGAATCCCTTGAGCGGCGCGTAGCTTCACCCGGCACACGATGGCGCCCGGCGTGCCGAGAATGCCTGCTGTGTCGATCACGGCATCGGCCGCGAACGCATAGCGCTCGGAGTCGATGAGATCCTCGGTATTGTTGTCCTCCGCCTCACTCCAGGTGTAGCCGGCCTCCCATTCAAAGTTCTTCACGAAGGCCAGTTCGTCGAACTGTCCGCGCAGACCCGCCACGAAACGTGTCGTCTCGCGCTCGTTGACCTGCTCGCGCGTGCCCAGACCGAGCGGCAGCGTCGAGTAGAGTGCGCGCGCATCCGCCACCGCCGCGCCGGGTGCGCTGGGATTGGTGGCCGTGGGAGGGAGCCAGTTCTGGCGAATGTTGTTCTGGATCAGCGTCCGGATCGCAGGATCCAGATAGGCGTTGTCCAGTCCGAGCGAGAAAGAGGTCACACTGTTGGTCGGACGGAAGCTCGCAACCTCTGTCGCGTTGAAGTTGCGAAGGCCGATGTTGAAGAAGATCGGTGAAGAGGACGATGTCGTTTCGTCCTTTACATACTTCGCTTCGCCGAAGGCGGTCAGCCAGGGGGTTACATCGAAATTGAAACCCGTCTGGAAGCGGTAGTTCTCTGCCGCCGGCAGACGGCTCACAGCGCCAAGTTCGACGAGCGGGCGACCGTCGGGGCTGTTGAGCACGAGGTTGCGGTTCGCGCCGGCCTGAGCGCGGCCCGTGCCGAAGTCGAGCGCCCGCCCGACGCCGCTGCCATTGAACGTGTAGGAAAAGCCGGGATCGTTGATGAAGCAGTTGGCGTTGAACGGGTCGGTCGCCGTCGGCGTGTTGCAGGCCGTGACGCCGAAGTCCGGGTCGTTCGTGGCGCTCGGGCGTAGCGTGTGGGCGAGCGTCAGCGTGCCGCCGCGCGCGCGGGCAATGCTGCGGTACCCGGAGCCGAGGATGACATCCGCGACGCCGTCGTTGGGTGATGCGCCGGGATCGAGGTCGTTCTGCAGGAGAACGCGATCTTCCTTGATCCAGTCGATGTCAAAGTTGGTGACTTCCTCGTTCTTCTCGTATTCGCCGCTCACATAGAAATTGAGCCGGTCGCCCAGGAGATTCTGCCCCCACAGACCGGAAAGGCGCCCATTGAGCTGTCCGTCCTGATTGATCTGCGCGAGGCCGGCATCGATCTCGAGCCCTTCGAAGTCTTTGCGCAGCAGGAAGTTGACAACGCCCGTCACCGCGTCCGCGCCATAGACGGCCGAAGCGCCGCCGGTGATGACTTCGACGTTTTCGATGAGCAGGCGCGGTATGGTGTCGATGTCGACGGCGGAACTGGCGAAGTACGCAGAGCCCACATGGCGACGACCGTCTACGAGGACGAGCGTGCGGTTGGGGCCGAGGTTGCGCAGGTCAAGGAGGCTCAGGCCGCCGGTGCCGAGACTGCCGCCTACGGTGTCTTCGGCGACGAAGGAGGTCTGCAAGGCGGGGATGTCTGCGAGGTAGTCGAGAACGTTGGCTTCCCCCGAGTTGAGCACGTCCTCGCGGCCGACCTGAATGAGAGGTGTGGGCGCGTTGGTGGCGTTTCGCCGGATGCGCGAACCGGTAACGATGACCACGTCTTCTTCAGTGGACTCCGCCGCCGGATCGGCGGACGCTTCGGTCTGCTGCGCCTGCGCGGCGCCGGCGCCTATCAATGTGGCGGCGGCCGCGCCGAACAGCAGTCCCAGGCGCCGCGAGAGCGCCTTGTTCTTGGTTTCCGATTGCATTTCTTCCCCCTTGGAAGACTGGAAGCGCCGACCGGGGCCGGCGCGGAAGACGGCACTTTTGCGGCGTTGCGGGGGCGTGAAACGCGCTGTTCGGCCAAGCGTCCGTTTACCAAGATGATGGCGCGGCGTTTGCGACGAGCCGTCGTGTGCTTGCGACGAAAGTCGCTCGTGGTGCCGGCGCGCGCGATATAGTGCGACAGGGAGATCGACGAAGTTGGACCTGACCGACGATTCCAGACGCTCCGAGGCGCGCCACACCACTTCCATGTGGCGTGCGGGGCTGATCCTCGTAGGTGTGTTCTGGGTCGGCTATCTGATGCACGCCACCGCCTGGACGGCGATGGATTCAGGTCAGATCGAATGGGAACTGCTCCAACGCCGTCTGGTGTCGGTGACGATCGGCGTGATCTGTTCGACGGCGGCCCACTTCATCGTCACGCGCGTGGACGGGACATTCCCGCGCCGGGTCTCGACGACGTTTGCCTGCACGGTCGTTTCGTGGCTCGTCTTCTGCGCAAGCAACACGACGATCTTCTACGTTCTCAGTTCGGTGAAGCCCGACGTAGCGCCAAGCGACGCGTTCCTGACCTACCTGCTTCAGTTCTCCTGGATTTTCGCCGCATGGATGGGGGCCTATGTCGCCCTGATGGCGGTCATTGATCTGCAGGCGGAGCGTGAGCGCGCCGTCATGGCTCAGGCGCAGGCGCAGGCGGCACAGCTCGCCATGTTGCGCTATCAGCTCAACCCCCACTTCCTCTTCAACACGCTCAATTCGATTTCATCGCTGGTGCTCGACAAGCGCAACGCCGAGGCCGAGCAGATGCTGCTGCGCCTTTCGGGCTTCCTGCGCCACACAATCGATTCCGACTCTATCCACAAATCCACCTTGGGCCGGGAGGCCAACATGCAGCGCGAATACCTCGGCATCGAGGCAGCGCGCTTCGGCGACAAGCTGCGCTGTCATTGCGACCTGCCCGAGGCGCTGCACGACTGCATGGTGCCGAGCATGCTGCTGCAGCCGCTGGTGGAAAACGCCATCAAATACGCCGTGGCCCCAGCCAACAAGACCGCACACATCTGGCTCGGCGGCAGCGCCGAGAACGGACGCCTCATCCTCTACGTGGAGGACGACGGCCCCGGTATCGATCCCAACCGCACCCGCAAGGAAGGCGTCGGCTGGAGCAATACACGTGACCGTCTCGCCACGCTTTACGGCGCGGCTGCGGAAATGCGCATCACGCGCGGAAGCCGGGGCGGGGGCGTCCTGGTTGAACTCGACATGCCCTTGGAGCGCGGATGATGCCGCCGATTTCCGTTCTCGTCGCCGACGACGAACCCCTGGCCCGCCGTCGCCTCCAGCTGGCGCTCGCGCAGATGAGCGATGTCCGCTTCGTCGGCTTCGCCCGCGATGGCGAGGAGGCTGTGGAGGCGATCCGCTCGAAGGCGCCGGACGTGCTCCTGCTCGACATCAAGATGCCGATCCTCGACGGGTTTGAGGTGGCCAATGCCATCGCTGCCGACGGTCCGGAAATTGTGTTCGTCACGGCCTATGATCATTTCGCAGTGAAGGCGTTCGAAGCGCACGCGGTGGACTATCTCCTGAAGCCCGTTGAGTTCGATCGCCTTGCGCTGGCGCTACAAAGGGCGCGTACGGCGCGGTCGGCGCGGTCGGCGCAATCGCGGGTGCAGGAACTGACGGAAGTCGTCGAGGTCCTGCGCTCGGAATCGCGGGCACCGCCGGAGAAACGGTTCGAGAAGGAGTTCTGGATCAAGGATCGCGGTCAGTGGCTGCGCGTGCCGGTCGACATCATCGACTGGATCGAGGCGGAACGGGACTATATGCGGCTTCACTGCGGCGCGCGCAGCCATCTGCTCCGCGCCACCATGGCGGGGCTGGAAAGCATGCTGGATCCCGTGGAATGGACGCGCATCCATCGCTCGGTCCTCGTGCGACGCGCGCGCGTTTCGGCTGTGCGTCGCACGCCGTCGGGCGGACTCACAGTGCGCATGGCGAGCGGCGCCGAAACGCCGGTGGGACGCGCATACATGCACGTGGTGCTGCGTGATTTGCACGGCCAGGGACGCCCGGCCGCCTCCTGATCATAAAAGTGGCGCGCGATGTTTTCGGGGCATCGCGCGCCAGCAAGGTTACGGATTGGACGTGGAAAACACGTCGAGGGCACTTTCACCCCCCTGATCCTTCCGTGCGCGCCCGGTTCGACGGAGTGTGGCCTGCGTACGACGGACGTCGGGCGTTTGCGTCAGGCGTCCACCGGTCGCGTTTCCGCCTGACGCTGGATCGGCAAGCTGAACGCCACGCGCAAGCCACCCTCGGCGCGCTGCTCGAAGTGCACGCTGGCGTCATCATCGTAGATGGTGGCCAGCCGCTCGCGGGTGTTGCGCAGTCCAATGGCGCCGCGCCGCTCCGGGGTTGCGCGCATGCCCGGACCGTCGTCTTCGACGAAGATTTGCAGGCGGCCACCCCGTTCGCTGGCGCCGATGCGGATGAGGCCGCCGTGAGACGACGGGCTGATCGCGTGCTTGATGCAGTTTTCCACGATAGGCTGCAGGATGAGCGATGGAACGAGACAATCGGCCAGCGCCGGCGGCACGTCGCACTCGACACGCAGCCGGTCGCCGAAACGGGCGGCTTCGATTTCGAGATAGAGAAGTTGCACGCGGGCTTCCTCGTCGAGCCTCGCGAGTTGCGCGGGATCCGTATCGATGGTGTGCCGCATGAAGTGCGACAGCCGCAGGATCATCTTCTCGGCATCGGCGTTGCGCTGTTCGAGCACCAGCGTGGACAACGCGTTCAGCGTGTTGAAGAGAAAGTGCGGATTGAGCTGGTAGCGCAGCATCTTGATCTGCGCCTGGTGCGCCGCAGCCTGCGCGCGCGTGAGTTCGGCGGCCTGGCGGCGGATGCGAAAGGCATAATCTTGGGCGAAATAGTAGCCCGCCCACATGAAGAAGACCCAGCCGAACTGGAACACGTAGTCCGAGAAGGTGAAGTTGTCGGGTTTGAAGTCAGGCGCGACGGCAAGAGCTAGCGCGCGTTCCAGCATATGCATCGGGCCGAGCAGCAGGGCACACAGCACGAGGGCAAACCCGAGGCGTCGTGCGGTCGACCAGTCCTGATACTGGGACAACGCGACGTGGATGAACGTCGTAACGGCAGCGCCGGCAAGCACGATCGCGACGCGGCTCGGCATGAAGGTCCAGGTGAACTCGGGCAGCGTTTGCGCCGCCGCCGCCGTCCGAATGACGAGATTGGCCCCCCAGAAAATGATCTGGAAGAGGACGAAACTGCGCAGTCGCTCCCGCGCGAGCGCTTCGTCGGCCATTGCGCCGAGCTTGTTGATCTCCTGCATCCGATCCGTGCCTCGCCTGAAGAGGCTAGGCGCAATCGACCCGAATCGGGACGGCGTTCGTCGCGCGGCGAAGACGGTTTGTCGATTTGTCGTGCTGCCGGAGCGGTCTGTCGTCGCGGACGAGAGGCTTCAGCGCGACGAGGCGCCTTGGTGGACCCGAGGAGGATCGAACTCCTGACCTCCGCATTGCGAACGCGGCGCTCTCCCAGCTGAGCTACGGGCCCTTAGGCGTCCCGGGAGCGCTGAGGCCCCCGTTCAGGGAGGCGGCATATACGGGCGGGTCGGGGGAATCGTCAAGGAT
>Ga0163147_10000445_pt1 | contig 65516 bp, 52 predicted proteins | sample OliLakLV19MP6G1_FD_148597 | JGI IMG/M metagenome (GOLD analysis project Ga0163147, IMG submission 148597) | Freshwater microbial mat bacterial communities from Lake Vanda, McMurdo Dry Valleys, Antarctica- Oligotrophic Lake LV.19.MP6.G1 | ecosystem: Environmental > Aquatic > Freshwater > Lake >... | reverse complement strand
TTTCTTTATCCGTTTGCCATTCTTTGCAGCATAGGCATCGCTGCGTTATCGTATCATTTCCTTGAAAAGCCAATCCTCCACTACAAGGAGAAGTTTATGGTGGTCAAAAGCGGGAAGGGTTAAGTATTTTAGCATCTCGAATATTCAAGAACCGCGCAATGCAAAATATTATTCATCAGATTTCCCAAAGACCAGATTTCATTCGCAAACCTCCCGTGTTAATTGATGTGGGCGCATCGGGTGGGCTTAATCCTGTTTGGCAAAAAATTGCTTCATTCAGCACCTTGATTGCATTTGACCCCGATGAAAGGGAATTCGGATACATTGAGCAAAAAGGCACCGGGTATAAAGGGAATTACGTTTTTAAATCAATTGCCACGAGCGAAATCGGGATTACAAAGAAAAAGTTTTACCTCACGAAAAGTCCCTACTGCTCAAGTACGCTTCGCCCTGTGAGCGACAAACTAAAAGGGCATCACTTCTCTGATTCTTATGAAGTGGAAAAAGAAATTGAATTAACCGCTGTAAACATTCAGGACGCTCTGGACAAGTTGAAACTTGAACATGTTGATTGGTTTAAAACCGATACGCAGGGAACGGATTTAAGATTGTTCAAGTGCCTCAAAGATTCTATTTCAAGAAAGGTGCTTGTCGCTGAATTTGAACCAGGCATCATGGATTCCTATGAGGGCGAAGATAAACTGGCAGACGTTTTAGAATATATGGATTCGCTTGATTTCTATCTGACCAATCTCAATATCAAGGGACCGCTTAAAATTGACAGCAACCATTTCAACCAGATATTTAGCGGTTCGCTAAAAAAAAGATTGGCGGGTGACATGGTAAAAAAAATACCGGGTTGGGCTGAGATGACTTACGCTAATTCTTTGGCTGATTCCTCTTTTGCGGAGCGTGAATATATTTTAAGCTGGCTATTTCATACCCTTCAGGGTCACCATTGCATCGCATATTCTGTTATAAACGATGCAAAAACAAAAAAGCCTGATGAACTGTACAAAACACTGGAAGCCTTTTCCCTTTCAAAAATCAAATCCGATTTGTATAGTGTGAAAGGATTTGCGAGAATGCTTATCAGGTTGCTTACAAAATACTTCAGTTGAATTCTTTTAGGAATTAAGAATGCGTTATCGTACTAACGTAATATTCCCAGATTTCAAATAGTTTTTTCCAAGGCAGGAAAACTGAACCATGTACGTAAACACCTGTACATCTTGTTGCGCGCCCTTATAGGTTCCGTCCCATGACAGTCTTGTGTCATTGCTTGTAAAAACCTCTTCACCCCAACGGTTAAAAATTTTAAAAGAGAAGAAAGAAATGTCTGCATTGATAAACGGTTGAATGAAATCATTTTTAGTGTCTCCATTGGGTGAAAAAGCGCTTGCTATCATAATTGCATCTTCACAAGCGTTTTCAACTCTTACAGAAATCGTATCCAGAAATACACAGCCATTACTATCCATCACTTCAACAAGAAAGTTTGAGGTAGAAATGATTACTGAAACAGGGTTAGGACAATCGTAGCAGTCAAGCAGCGCATTAGAAGTCCAATTATAGGTTGCGCCTCCTTGTACATTGAGTTGAACCTGGCTGCCGCTCTCTATAATAGAATCACTAACGGAAACAAGAATATCTGCCCGAACGACATTGACAAACCCGCTTTTAACAATTGTGTCTGAAATCCCATTTTTTGAATAAATCAGGATAATATCAAACACCCCTTCATCCGGGTAACATATCCCCACCGGATTTTGAACATCAGATGTGTTGGGTTGTCCGCCCGGAAATTCCCAGAGATAACTATCTGCGGGGGTTGCGGATTGTGCTGTAAAGTCCAGGCATCCATCTGCACAAATCAATCCGCCAATAGCATCTCCATTAGCATAAACATTTATTGTATCCACTAAAACAGGGCAAGCGCTATCTGTAACCACAATGAAATTATTTTTCAGGATAGTATCAAATACCCCATTCAGCGAAAACATAAGCGATACATCATAAACTCCGCTACTCGAATAACAAATACCAGTTGGATTTATGGATGTTGAAGACGCAGGAGATGCTCCGGAGAACGACCACAAAAAATCTGAAGCGGTTGGCAGAACTTCTGCAAAAAAATCAATACAATCTTCCGGGCAAAGATTGCTGTCGGATACCGTAATGAAACTACATGAATCAACAACTGTAATGAATTTAGTAAGAGTGTCCATGCAATTTTGATTGGTAGTAATCAGAGTGACATCGAAACTTCCCTCTGACAGATAACAAATTCCGTTCGGGTTTTGAATATTGGAAGCAGAGGTATTTGCTCCCATAAATGTCCACTGCCAGAAGGTTGGGTTATTTTGGCTCTGGTCTATAAAATCTACACACTCACCGACACAAATAGATGGAGGTATAGGAAAGTTTGATGTCGGTGATAATACAGTAATTGTTACCGAATCTAATGCAGTGCATCCGTTTGAGTCTATAACTGCTACCGTATATGTCGTTGTTTGGTTAGGAACAACTGTTGGGGTTTGACAAGAGGTACAACTAAGAAAAGCGGAAGGAGACCAGAAGTAGCTAACCCCCTCTGTGACATTTAAAGTCACATTTTGCAATTCACAGACAGCGGTGTTGGGAGAAGCATCAATCAGTAAAGACCTGACAGTTATTAATACTGAATCTGAAGAGGTACATCCGCTTGAATCTGAAACTATAACTGAATAAGTGGTCGTTTGGGTTGGACTTGCTAAAGGACTTTGACAAGAAGCACAACTTAATGAAGTAGAGGGTAACCAAGCATAACTTTCGCCACCAGTGGCGCTTAACATGATATTATCTATACTACAAATTGTGGCGTCTGGTGATGCGTTTACAGTTGGGAGCGGGGTTACCTGAATAAATTTCGTAACAGTATCAGAACAACTTCCATTATTTGACACAAGGGTTACGGCATGATTTCCAACAGATGAATAACAAACGCTATTCGGGTTTTGGATATTGGAAGCAGATGTATTTGCTCCTGTAAATGTCCACTGCCACGAGGTTGGGCTATTTTGACTTTGGTCTATAAAATTCACACATTCACCGATACAAATAACAGAAGGTGTAGAGAAGTTCGCTACTGGTGCTAAAACTGAAATTGTTAAAGAATCTGATGCGCTGCATCCGTTTGAATCTGTAGCAGTTACCGTATATGTTGTTGTTTGGTTAGGATTAGCTATGGGGTTTTGACAGGATGTACAACTTAGAAACGAAGCAGGAGACCATGAATAATTAACTCCACCTGTTGCACCCAAAATCACATTTTGTTGACTACAGATAGAAGTATCTGGAAATGCTATTGCAACTGGTGGGGTATCTATGGAGATTAGTAGGTTTTTTATTATTGTATCCGCACAAGTGCCTTTGGCAACAATTAGCGTGACATCATAGTCTCCCGAAGTATTGTAACAGATGTTTGCAGGATTTTGAGTTGTTGAAGAAGGTGTTGATGCGCCTGAAAATATCCATTGCCATGATAAGGGGTCGAATAAACTCGCATCAGAAAAACTCGCACACGAGTCCCCACAAACATTTGTTACAGTCGAATTAAAGTCTGCAACAGGCGGTGTAAAGCAGTTGTTAGCTATAAAACCTGGTGGCGTATATTCCCAAAATTCATTGACAAAAAGAGAGAGACCTTGCCCGCCTGTGCCTACATACCCTTTTCCGCAAATTGAAAAGCCAATTGCAGTTTCACGAGCCGTCCCGGTGAAATTCGCCATCTGTATCCATCCATCTATTACTGGGTTATATTGCCATAAATCTGTTCCAAATGTAACGTAGTTATCTCCTAACCCCATGTAACCTAAATTGCCCAAAGTAAAAGATGTGGTAGCCTCCGGACCCATGCCGGGATAATTTGTTTTCTGGGTCCATGAATTGGATTGCGGGTTGAATTCCCAAAAATCGCGCAGGGGACCGGGTGTGCCGCAACCCACATAAGCATTTCCATTGACAACAAAACCTCCCGCATACTTTCTTCCTACAGCAGGTAATGCACTTACCTGCGACCACGTATTTAAGGCAGGGTCGTATTCCCAAAAATCATTTCTTAAGCCGGAGTTAGTTTCACCTGTGCCAATGTATCCTTTATTTCCAATGGAAAAACCAAAAGCAAACCTTCGCCCTATTCCTGCAAAATCTGCTTTCCTTGTCCAAATATTTGTAGCGGGGTCATACTCCCAAAAATCCTTTTCATAAGTACCTGAGCCATCATCACCAGTTCCAATATACCCTTTATTCCCGATGGAAAAACCAACTGCTCCTGTCCGAGCCGTACCCGGAAAATCAGCCCTGCGTATCCACGCACCACAGGGGTCGTATTCCCAAAAATCCTTTAAATATGGGTTTGCTGTTTGTCCCGTGCCGATGTAGCCTTTGACTCCGATGGAGAAACCTACGGCTTTAATCCTTCCCACTCCGCTAAAGTCTGCTTTCTGCGTCCATGCTCCCTGCGCAAATACGTGTTGTGCAACACAAACAAAAAAAAGAATAAATATCAGGCAGGAACAAAATTTCATGAACCCATTTTTACCTAAGAATAGTAACTTGTATCGGAAACATCAAATTTCCGCACAGGGCTGTTTTAGGACGAGACATAAAGACAAAAGTTGCCTTAAATTTGTCCAACTTTAAGATAAGATGCGCGAATATAATTTCAATGATGACGGGTTTGTGATTCTAAAAAATGTTTTCAGTGAACAGCAATTAGAACCCCTCAAAAAACTCACAAACGAAATCATCGCTTACGGAGAGCAGGAATTAGAAGACCCCTTCAGAAAATTTTACCTCAAGCATCGTACTGATCAGGGTGTGTTGTATGATTTATTCCAAAGACACCCTGAATTTCAGGAACTGGCAAAAAATTCAAAAATCCTTGACAAATTGGGGGAGGTTTTTGGCGAGAATATCTGCCTGTATGAAAACAGCCTTGTTTACAAACCTAAAGGTAAACGCAACGCAGTTCCCTGGCATCAGGATTTTATTTCCCGTCCCAAAGAACCGCTGAAATATATCGGCTGGATAGCGCTGGACGATGTAAGAATTGAAAATGGCGCAATGAAAATAATTCCCGGTTCGCACAAATTCGGGTTCCTGAAATGGTTTCGCTTGAAAGGAGAAACACATCACGACCGTCTTGACCTTTCTCAGATTGACGCAAACAATGCCGTCTATGTTGAATTAGATGCGGGCGATGTGCTGATATTCAACCAACTTGTAGTTCACTCCAGCGATGAATGCGATTCCGAGAAACCAAGACGCGCTTATCGCATTTCTTATGCCGGAATGGACAAAATAATTATTCCTCGCGGAACACCTCTCGTCTTAAGAGGCGGGCATCCATTAACGATTGCAAAAGCATTTTCTAAAAGAGCTTCTGAAACAGAAGATCCTTTTTATGTAAAGTTTATTAGAAAAGTGGCGTACAGGCTAAATCAAATATGAATCCGGGCTTGCTTTCAAATTCAACAGTAAAAAACACTTTATCATCCGCAGCTTTCCTCTGGAACAATACCTGGATTAAAGTAACTGGTGCAAGGAAAAAGTATCCTAAAATAGTTCAACTGCCTATTACCTACCGCTGCAATTCCAAGTGTGTGATGTGCAACATCTGGCAGATGGATTATTCAAATGAAATGACGGTTGAAGAACTATCACGTTTTCTGAAAGATCCAATTTTTTCAAAAGTAGAAACTGTGGGCATTAATGGCGGTGAACCTTCCCTCATTAAAGAGTTGCCTGCATTTGCAGAAGAGATTATGAAACTGCCCAAAATCAAAAATCTAAATATTATTTCACACGGCTTCAACAAAAAACTTTTGCTGGTTGCGTTAGAGGAAATATATCGAAAATGTAAAGCAAAAAACGTTTCTTTTCATATTTCCATCTCTCTGGACGGCTATGATACTATTCATGACACCGTGAGAGGATTAAAAGTTTTTAAACTCACTTCTGAAACTATTCTTGAGATTCAGAACAACAAAGAAAAATACTGTGACACGATGGAAGTGGCTTGCACTGTAGTTGCGCAGAATGTTGAACATCTGAAAGAATTGGACGCTTATGCTCGGCTTAATAACATGAATATCAAGTACAGGATGGGAATTGAAAACAAGCGGATTGAAAGCGATAAATTGGTAGAGCAATACAGTTTGTTTTATCACAACACATTGCAAGGCGCAAAGGAGTTTTTTCACAGCCGCTATATGGCTGCAACAAATCTGAAACGCAAATTCAAGTACTTTTCCATCTATTATTTCCTTGTTTCTAAAAAGAAAAAAAGACTGATGGGTTGCCATTGGCAAGAACGTGGAATTACAATGGACTCAAGGGGGAGTTTATATTATTGCGCTGTAGCAAGCGATAAAATCGGCAGCCTGCGCGAAGAAAAAGGAACTGATATTTTTTTCAGCGATAAGAATATCAGCCATCGAAAAAACATCATCAACCATAATTGCGATAATTGTGTGCATGACTATGACGGAAAGCCGCAGACTGTGAATGTCTTATTTTTTTTAAAAAATCTCTTGTTTGAAAAATATTTCTGGGTAAGCTATTACCTCAAAGCCAAGTTGATATGAAGGTATGTATTGTCGGATGGTATGGCACGGAAACTATTGGTGATCGCGGAATTTTAGCCGGCATCTTTTCCTTTTTTCATCAAACATTCAATTCCAACTTCTCTATTAGCATCGGAAGCCTTTGTCCATATTTCAGCGAACGTACAATACTGGAAGATTCTCCTTTCTACAAAAAAATTTTGAGCTACGACATTCCCATCAGTCTTTTTGACTCGCGGGTGGTGCGCGAACTTGAGGAAGCAGTTGCAAAATGTGATTTGCTTGTTGTAGGCGGGGGTCCTATAATGCACATCAATGCGCTGTTTATGATTGAATATGCCTTTAAACTCGCAAAGAAGAAAGGGAAAAAGACAATGCTGCTTGGTTGCGGAATAGGTCCGCTTTCAAAAAAGAAGCATCAGAAATCTACAATTTTAGTTGCTGAAAACTGTGACAAGATTATCCTCAGAGATAACACATCGGCTAACCGTTTAAGAGAACTTTACCAACTTTTTAATGTAAAGTTTGATGAGTCCAAAGTACATTCATCTTTCGACCCATCAGTTCAATGCCTTTTGGATTATCAGGATAACAGAAAGAGTCAGGATACTTTTAGAGAAGATTATGTTGCCTTGAATATGCGGTTTTTCCCCCAGTTATACGGGAATGAAAAAAGCGCCAGTAAGATTGACTCTGCTCTTTATGAGATTCTACAAATTGTTTCAGAGAGGTTTTCTGAAAAAAAAATACGGTTGATTCCGATGGGCTATTTTCATCTTGCTCATGATGACCGTGATTTTCTCAACACTTTAAAAATCAAATTGAATAAGAATAATGTGGAGGTTCAAAATGTGCCCCTGACACTTGAAGAAACCATGCAGGTTTTTCAGGATGCCTGGCTTAACATCGGGATGCGCTTTCATTCAGTAGTGTTTCAAACTATCCTCAACGGCAGAAATTTTATTCTGGATTATACAGAGCCGCAGAAAGGAAAAATATCCGGCTTTCTGAATGATATGGATGGAAACTCATTTTACAAAGAAAGATATTTCAATCTACAGACACTTTCAAATTCACAAGATGTTCAGCTTGGATTGGACAACATAGACCTTTCTCAAAAATTTAGTTTCGATATTGATTCTGTGAAAAAGAAACTTGAAGTATATACAACAACTTTGAAGTCGCTCGCATGAATATCCTCCTCCTCAATACTTCCGACACAACAGGGGGAGCAGCGCAAGCCTGCAACAGGCTCTACCGTGCTTTGCAACACGCAGGCGCAGACGTTTCTTTTTTTGTAAATGAAAAAACGGGGAACAGCACAGATATTCATTCCTTCAATGAAACATTCTTCAAAAAAAAAATCGCTGATGCACGTTTTGCAGCCGAGCGGATTTTGCTCTATCCGAAATTGCAAAACAAAAAAGACCTTTTCTTTTTCTCGCCTGCAAACACAGGCTTAGATATTTCAAATCATCCTGCGGTTAAGAAAGCTGATGTTCTGCATCTGCACTGGTTCAACCAAGGATTTCTTTCGCTTGATTCATTGCAAAAACTCGCCTCATGGAAAAAGAAAATCGTGTGGACGCTGCACGATATGTGGGGATTTACAGGCGGTTGTCATTATGCGCGGGGATGCGAAAATTTTAAAGAGAATTGCGGGAATTGTCCGTATCTCTCCGAAAAAACAAAACAAGATTTATCAGCAGAGGTTTGGAAGAAGAAAGCAGCCCTCTATGACAAAAGTATTTTCACTTTCGTTACATGCAGCAAATGGCTGGCGGACATTGCAGCACAAAGTTCGCTGCTGCAAGGATTCAACATCCACGCAATTCCGAACCCGATTAACGTGGAAGTTTTCACCCCGATTAATAAGCGAGTAGCGAGAGGACAGTTAGGGCTGAACCCTGACAAATATTATATCCTGTTTGCCTCGCAAAATCTTGCAGACGAGCGCAAGGGGTTTCGCTACCTGCGCGAAGCGGTTGAGTTGTTGCATGAAAAAAATCCTGAGTTGAAAAATAATGTTGAATTACTTGTGTTCGGAAAATCGAAAGTTGATTTACAAAGCTTGCTGCCCTTGAAAGTAAACACGCTCGGGAGTCTTTCCTCGCAAGAAAAAATAGTAGCTGCGTACAATGCTGCCAACCTCTTTGTGCTTCCTTCATTGGAAGATAACCTGCCAAACACAGTAATGGAAGCTCTGTCATGCGGTGTGCCAGTTGTATCCTTTAATACAGGCGGTATTCCTGAAATGGTGGATGACGGCATCAACGGTTTTCTCGCTGAACAAAAATCATCCGCGCAATTAGCCGATGCAATGTTGCGCATTATTGAAAATAGGACTCCTTACGAAAGCCTTGCCGAAAACGCACGAAAGAAAGTGCTGGAGAATTTCAGTTTTGAGAAAGTAGCAAGGCAATATTTGGAAGTTTATAAGTAATCCTGTCATTGCGGACTCGTTCTGCAATCCCCAAGTTTATATTGAGCAGAGGATGCCGGAATGAATCCGGCATGACAGGTAACTAACTGAAGAACTTCTTCACCTCCATCACAACCACCCCAAGCACCAACAGCAATGTGAGTGCCGAGAACGCAAGGCTTACTTTCTCGCCCGTGTAATATGAATGCGGTTTGAATTCAAACGTGATCGTGTGGTCTCCGGCAGGCATCCGCATTCCACGCAGCACATAGTTCACGCGAATATGCTCCGCAGGTTTTCCATCGAGGAATGCCTGCCAGCCCTTATCATAGTACACATCAGAAAACACTACAAATTGCTCCGAAGTTGTTGCCGCTTTGTATTCTAATTTCTCCGGCTCATAAACTGTAAGCATGATGCCGGCTGCTGAATCAGCAGAAGAAGCAAACCCACTCAGATAACTTTCAAAGCGTTTATCAGCAAAGGCTGTTTGCGCAGGATTGAAACTCGTAAGCGCGTTCATTTCTTCCTCCGCATTCTGAACAATTTTACATTCCTGCACAAACCACGCATTGCCCATCGCGTTGGGATTGCGAATCACCTGATCATCTTTTCCAATGATGTAGCGCATGTTCAGCATGTTGAGTACAGGAATATTCTCATTGGAAAATCCTTTACTGATACGCTGCATATTCGGAGTGATTTGCTTTTCAATCAAATCCTGATAACGCCTGATTTTAGCTGCATGATAACCACCAATTGATTTGTGATGATACGAAGTGAGCGCATCGTTAAATGTGCTCGTGGTGAAATTCAACACGCGATAATACAAGTCAGTATCTTGTTTAATTTCCAAATCTGCTTTCGATGGACGGAAATATTTTTCTTTATCGGATTTTGAAATGAAATCACTGTCGTTGAGATAGCGCTTTGAAACGCCCCATGTGTCAAGCAACATCAATACGCCCAACGCATACACTAAATAATTTGCTTTGATTTTATTTCCGATGTATGCAAAAAGCAAAGCGGCAGCCATTCCGATAAATAACAGCGAACGGAATGCATCACTCCGCATCATCGCTGCGCGGTCGGCTTGCAGCGCATCCACAGGCCAACCGCTTTCTGCAAGCCGCGCATCAACTTCTGCTTTGAAATCAAAGAAATAACTTCCTGCTATACCGGCAACAAACACCACTCCAGCTGTGATTGCGAGCGATTTCAGCAACGCTCTTTTTATCTCTTCGCCTTTCAGTTTGCCGCTTACAACTTCATAAATCGCCAAACCCGCTAAAAATACAACTGCAAGATTGGCAACTGAAAGAATCATGGCGGGTGTGCGGAATTTATTATAAAAAGGGAAGTAGTGGAAGAACAGCATGTTGAACGCTTCAAAGTTCTTACCCCAAGCAAGAAACATCGTAAACACTGCGATGGCGAGAAACACCCACTTCACCGGATTTCTAATCAAAAACATTCCCAGCACAAATAAAAAACAAGTAATCGCCCCGAAGTAAGTTGGACCTGATGTGAAAGGCTGGTCGCCCCAATAAGTAGGCGCGCCCTGTTCCACTATTTTTTTCACTTGCGTTTTCGGCACGCCTTTTTTCAATAATTCTTTTGCAAGGTTTGAATCATCGCCCAGCGCTTCCTGCGATGCTCCACCCATATAGTTCGGTATCAACAGCGTGAGCGTTTCTAATTTGCCATAGCTCCAACTGAACGCATAATCTTTATCCAAGCCCGATAATTTTTCTTCTGATAGCTCGGAAGTGCCGCCACGAATGGTTTCTTTGGAATATTCATAAGTCGTCCACAGTTGCCCTGCGTTTGAACCGATGCCGAGCGCAAGAGCAAGCAATAACGCGCCTGTGGCTTTTGTGAAATTTGCAAACTGTTTTTCCTTAACCGCAAGAACCAAATAAAATACGCCAATCATCCCACTGGCAAGCATCGTGTAGTAGGTGATTTGAAAATGGTTTGAACGCACCTGTATCGCCAGCACCAGCGCAGTGAGCGCAGCGCCAAACAAAATCCTTCCGCGATATGCCGCAATAAATCCCGCCAGGATAGGCGCCATCAGCGCGATGCAGCGCACCTTGCTTGTATGCCCAGCGTCAATATTGATGAAGTTGTAAGAAGAAAAAGCAAACCCAATAGCCGCCACTGCCGATACCCACGGATTATTCGTGAACGTAAATAATAACACATAGCATCCCAGCATCAGCAGAAAAACCAAGTGCGCAGTTTCAGGATAAATCGCCTTGATAAAATAAATCGCGTAAGTAACAAGATTTGACGGGAAATCAGTAAGTATTTGGAAGGAGGGCATGCCGCAAAACATGCCGTTTGTCCACAGCGGGTAGTGTCCGGTTTTTTCATGCCACGCACGGCTTTCACCCTGCATACCCATTGACTGCACAATGTCGTGCTGCGCCAGTTCTTTACCCTGCAACTGCGGCAACAGATAGACCCAGGTGAGCGCGGTGAATATTGCAATAATGATAAGATGCGGAAGCAGAGCTTTGAGTAAAGGGTTTTGAGTCATGCCCACAAATTTGTTTTGGGTAAAAATAAAGAAACCTCGCAGCATTGCGGATGTGAGGTTTACAGTTCAAAGTTCAATTCTATTGGCTGCCCTTATCCTCCTGATACACCGTCTGCAATAAAGTTTGCCCCACAGCCTTCAGCGCGCTTTTATCAATGATGGAGAGATTATCCTGATGCGTGTGCCAATGCGCACCGAATAAATTCGGCAGGTTGTTGTCTAAATAAATAATGTCAATGGTGGGAATACCTGTGATTTGGTTGATGTAAAAATGGTCATCAACAATCGGGCGCAAGGAAGGCTTGAATAAAAAGCGATTCGAGTAGCCGAGTTGCGCTCCATTGTTCCACACGCTGCGCACCACGGAGGGCGCATTATGTATGGAGTAGGCTTCCATTGGGAAAATGCTTTTGTGCGCGCCTACCATGTCGAGCAAGATGCCATACTTTGCGTTGTAGCCGGACACGTGCAGATTTTTTGCCCAATACTGCGAGCCGAGACAATATGTGTCTTCTCCTCCCTGCGCGTTCCCATAATCTTCGACATCAAAGAAAATAATATCCACCCCGATTTTCACGGGTTGTTGGCGTAATGCTTTCGCAACTTCGAGCAACACGGCAACACCGCTTGCGCCATCATCAGCGCCATCATTGGGTTTGTCGCGTTTAGTCGGGTCAGGGTCCTGGTCGGCAAACGGGCGCGTATCCCAATGTGCGCAGAGGAAAACGCGATTTTTTACTTCAGGATTAAAAGCTGCGATGATGTTTTTGAAATTTAACATTGCGCCATTGTACGCCTTCACTTGTCCTGTTTGCAGATACATTTTATCGGCATACATTCTCAGTGTACTATCCAACCAATTTCCGCAGGCAACGTGCGCATCGGTGTTCGGAACACGCGGACCAAACGCTACTTGTTTTTTCACGAAGGAAAAAGCAGAGTCTTCATTGAAGACCGGAGTAGCAACTAATTGAGGCTTTGTTTCAGCAGCGGGCTGTGGCTTATTGCTTTCGCTTTCACAACTTGAAAAAAGAGCAATGAATAAAACTCCAACAATAAAAAGCGTGTTAAACTTCTGACTCCCTCTCCCTTGGGAGAGGGTTGGGGTGAGGTGTCTAAACATCAGTCAGTTTTTACAGTCCATGATGTGCCTTCCTTGCCATCAAGCAATTGAATCTTCAACTTCGCAAGTTCATCGCGGATAACGTCAGAAGTGGCGTAATCTTTTTTCTCCCTTACTTTCTTACGCAGGCTGATAATCAACTGCATCAAATCGTCTGTTTGCCCGTTGTTGTCGGTTTGTTCATCTTTCAACCCGAGAATGTCAAGGATATAACTATGGAATGCGTGCGACAGCTTTTCAAAAGTTGTTTTACGGATGGAATTCAACGCAACCAATTTGTCTTGAAACGAATTGATTTTAGATGAAAGCTCAAAAAGATTCGCCAGCGTCATTGCCGTGTTGAAATCATCGTCCATCAATTCTTTGCACTTATCGCAAAGGTCAGAGATTTCTTTATCAAGTGATTCGCTGATGCTTCCTTCCGATGCCGGATATTGCAGCTTGCCAAGATTTGATAATGAATTCATCAAACGTCTGAATCCTTTCTCTGCAGCTTGCAGCGCTTCGTTTGAAAAATCGAGCGTGCTGCGATAATGTGATTGCAGCATGAAGAAACGAATCGTCATCGGGGAATAGCCTCTTTCCAACAGCGGATGGTTTCCCGTGAAAAGTTCCAGCGGAAGAAAACCATTACCTGCAGATTTCGACATGCGCACGCCATTCACGGTGAGCATATTGGTGTGCATCCAATATTTCACCGGCTCCGCATGATTGCATGCCTGCGATTGCGCGATTTCATTGGTGTGATGTGTCGCAATCAAGTCCATACCGCCTCCGTGAATATCGAACGTAGCCCCCAAATATTTTGCGCTCATTGCAGAACATTCAAGATGCCATCCCGGAAATCCCCAGCCCCAGGGCGAGAGCCAGCGCATGATGTGTTCAGGCTTCGCTTTTATCCAAAGCGCAAAATCCAATCTGCCTTTCTTCTCATCCTGACCGCCAAGTTCGCGTGTGCCTTCAAGCAGTTCTTCCAATTTTCTGTTGGAGAGAATTCCGTAGTTGTGCTGCTTTGAATATTTTTCCACGTCAAAATAAACCGTTCCATCAGCGACATACCCCAACCCTGATTCAATGATTTGTTTTGCCATTTCAATTTGCTCGCAGATATGTCCGGTGGCGGTAGGCTCAATATTCGGTGACAGCGTATTGAATAGCCGCATCACATCACGGAAACCGACTGTGTATTTCTGCACGATTTCCATCGGTTCTAATTGTTCCAGCTTTGCCTTCTTCGCGAATTTATCTTCTCCTTCATCATGGTCACCTTCAAGATGACCCGCATCGGTGATGTTGCGCACGTAGCGCACTTTATATCCCGAATGCACGAGATACCTGTAAATCATGTCGAAAGAAATGAACGTGCGGCAATTACCGAGATGCACATCATTGTAAACGGTGGGTCCGCACACATACATGCCGACAAATGGCGGATTCAGCGGTTCGAATTTTTCTTTTTCGCGTGAAAGCGTATTATAGAGATGAAGTGTTGATGACATGGGGCGTAAAGATAATTGAATTTAAAAATGGGATGATTTAGAAAATTTGAGGAGTTTCCTCTGGAAAATTGCTCCCCGTTTTAACGTAATTTCAAAGGAAAAGATACCTCCCCGCTGCTGTTCTATCCTCCAACTTTTCAACTTCGCAAATGTCACTTTCGCTCAATTTTAATCACACCGCATATACTGCCGACTCGCTCATGTTCTTTGTGGACATGAACAGCTTTTTTGCCGCTTGCGAACAACAAGTGAATTTTTACCTGCGCGGCAGACCGGTGGGCGTGTGCGTCTATACTGGAAAATACGGCTGCGTGATTGCGCCTTCCATTGAAGCAAAACAAAAAGGAGTGAAAACCGGAATGCGCTTGAATGAAGCGATGCAACTCTGCCCCGAACTTGTTCCATTGGAAACAAATCCCGCTCGTTATCGAGAGTTTCATATCGCGTTCATTGGGGTGCTGAAAAAATATACCGATGAAGTGATTCCCAAAAGCATAGATGAAGCGGTGATGAACCTCACTTCAAGCAGGTTGCTTTATAAAAATCCGGTGGAGCTTGCGAAAAAAATTAAACAGGATATTAAAGATAAAGTAGGCGACTGGCTCACCTGCTCCATCGGCATTGCGCCCAATGCGTTTCTTGCAAAACTTGGTTCTGATTTACAAAAGCCGGATGGATTGGTGATTATCACGCCATCAAATATTGACGAAGTGTTGAGCAAGTTGCGCCTCACTGACTTACCCGGCATTGCTGCGGGCATGGCGCTGCGCTTAGAGTTGGGCGGCATTCACACTCCGCTGCAACTGCGGCACACACCGCCTGATAAACTGAAACGCATTTGCAAAAGCGTGGTGGGATTGCACTGGCACTACCGCCTCAACTTTGCAGAGGTGGACACCATGACGCGCGACTATAAAAGCATGCAGGCGATGCGGCAGGTTTCCAAAGAGCAGCGAAAGTCAGTGGAAATTCTGGAAGACATTCTGCTCACGCTGTGCATGACACTGGAAGCGCGGTTGGTGAAGAATAATTTCTTTGCGAAAGAATTTTTCATGCACGTGAGTTACGAAAATGGAAGTCAGTGGGCTGACAAAGTAATCCATCAGTCGCCCTTGCAGGACGGAACTGAAATACTTAGTATCGTGAAATCAAGAATGCAAAAATTTCAAACAGCGCATCAATCGGGCGTATTGATTAACTCCAAGGTAACTGCGCTGGGCGTGGGCGCCACGCATTTCGTGCCGGATGATTTGGTGCAATACAGTTTATTTGAAGACAATGTGCGGAAAGACAATCTGCGCAAAACAGTGTATGAAGTGAAAGGGAAATACGGCAGGGATAAAATCATGAAGGCGATTGAACTTAAGGAAAATGATATTATGAAAGACGTCATCGGATTTGGCTCGGTGAAGGACTTGCATATCGGGAGCAGTGTATTAGATGAGTGACATCACGGTTTTTCAAACAACCCATACGCGGCAAAATGGTCAGATGATTGGTTCCACTGCGTTTTATGCGCCAGCGTTTTAATGCGCGGGTCGGGGAGCACGTAATCTATGCGCAGAAAGGGATAAGGCGCGGTGTAAGTAAAACCGAATCCACATCCGCCTTCCAGAAAGGAATCATCCAAGCCTTTTGAAATTTGATGATAGGCATACGAGTTTGGCGTATCGTTGAAATCTCCGCATACAATCGTTTTGTAAGGACACGCTTCAATTTTTTCATGCAATAAATCTGCTTGTGCTGCGCGTTTCACAAATGCTGTTTTCAATTTGTTGAATGATTTTCCCAGCGACACTTTTTCTAACTGCTGCTCCATCAGGTCTTTCACTTCAGCGTAATCTTTTTCATTAAAATAGATGGATTGCAGGTGCGTGTTGAAAATCCGCACCGTATCATCGCCAATCAATACATCCGTAGCGATGCAGGCGTTGTGCATGGAATTTTGAAAAGGAATATTTTCTTTTGCCACAATCGGAAATTTTGAAAAGGTGGCAATTCCCCAATGATGTGTTTTCTCAATCGTGAGCGTTTTGTGAAAATGATAATAAGGATAACGCTCTTTTAACTCTTTCACGGTGTTGAACTTCTCGCTGTCGGAATAAAATTCCTGAATGCACAAAATATCGGGGTCAGGATTTTTGATGATTTGCAGGATATAATTTTTTGATTCTGCATTCTGCGTCCAGCTATACAGGTCAAACACCTTCACATTAAAACTCATTACTGAAAAAGAATTGTCAGGCGCGTCCACCGCGTGGCACGTTTTCCATCCGATTTGATTGGAAATATTCCACGCGCTTAATACGAGCGCAATGCCGGAAATCAGCATATAGCATTTTTTGAAAATCAGCCAGAAGAAAATCCAAAAGACATTTGCAAGTACAATTCCGGGAAATGCCAACCCCGGAAATGCAAAGAGCCATGACCATTCCGGGCTGATGAAGGGAGCAAGACAAGCCGCTAAAAGCAGAGTTGCAAAAAGAAGATTGATGCTTGTCAGCAACAGTTGAAGAATGGATTTTACCGTTTCCATTTAGAATAGAACGAATGCAGTTTTCATAAACTTTCTTTCAATGAGATGCCGTTCGGACTCCCTCTTCCGCCATAGGCGGACGGGGTGAGGTCATCACTCCCTGCTCACTTTAAAGAGAAATTCTTTTTCTTCTTTTGAAAGGCTGTCATAACCCGAATGTTTTATCTTATCCAGAATCTCATCTACGCGCTGCTGCTGGTCTCCGGAAAAATCCGCAGGGCGTGATTTTTTCGGCTGGCGGGTTTCTGTTTTATACACCACGCGCGGCTGTTTGCGCTTCGTGAATAAATTCGCAATCCAATCTAAAAAATTATTGAACGGCTTTGACCAATCATGTCCCACTTGCAGTTGCTTAATAAAAATGTAGCCGAACAACATACCGCCCAAATGCGCGATATGACCACCGCTGTTGGGGTCGGGAATGCTCACCAAATCGAGAATCACTAAGAACAGCGCAATGAATTTAATGCGCACCGCACCGAAAAAAAATAGAAACACAGTATAATCAGGAACCAATGTTGCAGCAGCAACTACAATCGCCATCACGCCTGCCGATGCGCCCAATGCTTTCACATAAGGCAAATCGGGATTCAGCCCGGGAAAAATGTTGTAAGCAATTATCAGCAACACTGCCCCTGCAAGACCGCCATAGATATACAACGGCAATATTTTTTTATTGCCGACAAACTCCTGAATGATTCTGCCAAACCAATAGAGCCAGAGCATGTTGAACAGCAAATGAAAAATCTGGTAGTGGGTGAACATGTGCGTAAGCAGCGTCCACGGACGCTTCAGTAAATCCATCGTATCAGCAGGCAGCATTATCCAACTGAGCATGTTTCCGGTAACGGTTTCAGAGATGCTGCGGTCGGGATTCGAGAGAAAAATAATTACGTTGACAATATTGAGTAGGAGAAAGACAACAACATTAATAATGATAATCCTGCTGATGATGCTGTTGTTAAACTCGCTTTTAATATCCTGCCAGATAGAAGTGTTGCCGTACATTACTAATTGTGTGGTTGAAACGAAACGCAGTTAATAAAAGTTATTTCGCTGCCTACTCCAGATTTTCAACAGAATAAATCCGAACAACATACCTCCGAGATGCGCGAAGTGCGCGATGTTGCTGCCGCCATGAAAACTGCTGATGCCTGCATACAATTCAAACAGCGCATAAAAGAACACAAAAAACTTTGCGCGAATCGGGATGGGTGGAAACAGCAGCATGAGTTGCGTATTCGGAAATACCATTCCAAATGCGAGCAACACGCCAAACACTGCGCCTGATGCGCCCACCGTTGGAATATTCCACATCATCATCGCTTCTTCCTGCGTTGCAATGTAGTTGATGTCGGCATATGTAACGAATGAATGCATCACGGCTGCGCCAAGTCCGCAGAAGAAATAGAAAAATAGAAATCGCTTCGGTCCCCACAGGTTTTCGAGGCGGCTGCCAAACATCCATAGCGCAAACATATTCGAGAGAATATGCAGAAAGCTGCCGTGCATGAACATGTGCGTTACAAACTGGTAAGGATGAAAGTAATCGGAGCCGATATAGAAGAGTCCGAATTTTCTGGTCAGGTCGACTCCGTAACTTCCTGCAACTAATGTCGCAACAAATAGCAGCACATTTAGAATCAGCAGGTTTTTTACAACGTGCGGCAGAATATTAAAACTTGTAGGGCGGTAATCGTTCATTAAAAGGAGTGTTGCAACAAATACAAGGGATTATTTCTGCGTAAAGCGTTTTTCCAACTCTTCAAAATCAAAAGTAAGAAACGTATTTCGCTTGTTGGGGGCGATATAAGGTTGCTCGCAGGCGAAGAGTTCATCAATCAGCGTTTGCATTTCTTTCACGCTCAGTTGCTTGCCCGCTTTGATGCTCGCCTGCTGCGCGAGCGAGCGTGCAAGCCCCTGCCGTCTGTCAAGGCGCAGTACATCGAGGTTGTTCTTATAATTTTCGAGTAGCCGTTCCAGCATCTCCTGTTCATCGCCTTCTTCAATATCGGAAGGCAACCCATGCACTACAAACGCATCGCTGCCGAATTCCTGCACATCAAAACCGAGCGCGTTGATTTCTGGAAGAATTTGTCGCAGCAACATTGCATCATCAGGCGAAAAATTTACCGTTTTTGGAAACAACTGTTTCTGACTACCCTGCACATGCTGATTAAGCGAGCGTAAATATTTCTCAAACAAAATGCGCTCGTGCGCAGCCTGTTGGTCAATCACGATAAAACCAGATTTGATTTGCGAAAGAATAAAACGGTTGTGAATCTGTATGGGCTGCGTTTGCGCTTTCTGCAAAATTTCTTCCTCCTCCGTTTCCGGTAGCGACAGGCGGCTTAACACCGTTACTTCTTCATCAGGCTTCATCGCCACTTCATACAATTGCTCCCAACCTGCGGTGGAAGGTTTTTCACTTTTTGGATAAAAATCTTTTCGCGGAGCAGATTCAATTGGGGCAGTTGGCGGAGTGAAATTTCTTTCTTGCCGCAACCGCTGCGCATGCAGTTGATTGAAACTGTCTTCCTGGTCGAAGTCAAGGGTGGGCGTTACGCTGTATTTCGCCAGCGCGTGACGCACGGCAGCGCGCACAAAGCCATACACCAATTTATCATCCTCAAATTTTATTTCCTGCTTTGTCGGATGCACGTTGATGTCAATGCTTGCGGGGTCAATGTCAATGAATAACACAAAAAACGGATAGCTGTTTTCGGGCAGCAAGTCATCATAGTTCACAAACACCGCGTGGTTCAGATAGTTGTTGCGGATGAAGCGGTTGTTGACGAAAAAATATTGCTCGCCTCTTGTCTTCCTTGCAAAGTCAGGCTTGCCGACAAACCCCGTGATTTTCACAATGCCCGATTGCTCGTTCACCGGCACCAACCGCTCGTTGTGGCTACTGCCAAATACGGAAGTGATGCGCTGGCGCAGGTTGCCCGGCTTGAGGTGAAAAATCTCGATGTCGTTATTGAATGCTGAAAAGAAAATATCGGGATGCGCGAGCGCGATGCGCTGAAACTCTTCAAGGATGTGGCGCATCTCCACGGGATTCGAGCGCAGAAAATTCCTGCGCACGGGAACATTGTAAAACAAATTCTTCACGCTGATGCTCGTGCCCGCAGTCGTTTGGCAAGGCTCCTGCGACTTCACTTCCGTGCCTTCAATTAAAATCGCTGTTCCGATTTCATCTTCCTGTCTGCGCGTTTTCAGTTCCACCTGCGCCACTGCGGCAACAGACGCTAATGCCTCTCCGCGAAATCCTTTCGTGCGAATCGCAAACAAATCATCTACCGAACTGATTTTGGAAGTGGCGTGTCGTTCAAAACTCATGCGGGCATCTGTTTCCGACATGCCGCATCCGTTGTCCACCACTTGCAGCAAAGTTTTCCCCGCGTCTTTTACAATCAGCGTCACAGAGGTGCTACCTGCATCAATCGAATTTTCAACCAACTCCTTCACAGCCGATGCCGGGCGCTGAATGACCTCACCGGCAGCAATCTGGTTGGCAATGGCATCAGGAAGAAGGTGGATAATGTCGGACATGGGAAAAGGAGGGTAAAGTTACCAATATCCGAATATTCATTAGCAATGCTAACCCTTGATGGATATTCAGTCCGCCAGCACTTCCAACACCTGCTTTGCTGAATCCGCAGTATCTACCTTGGTGATGATTTTTTCAATCTTTCCTGTTTCTGAAATAATGAACGTGGTGCGGTTGGTGCCCATGTATTCTTTGCCCATGAATTTCTTTTCACCCCAAACGCCATAGTCAAGCACGATATGCTTATCCTCATCGGCAAGCAAGGTGAAGGGCAACTCGTATTTGTCAATGAATTTCTGGTGGGATTTTTCGTTGTCGGTGCTTACACCAAGCACGATAAAGCCTTTCTTTTTCAGCATTGCATAATTATCGCGGAAGTTGCAGGCTTCTTTTGTGCAGCCCGGAGTGTCATCTTTCGGGTAGAAGTAGAGAATCACTTTCTTTCCTTTAAAATCAGCAAGAGAAACAATTTTTCCGCTTTGGTCTTTCGCTTTGATTGCCGGGGCTTTGTCGCCTTCTTTGAGTTTTGTCATGTATTAAATTACGAGCCGCAAGTTACAAGTTGCAAGCCACAAGCCGAAATCTGCATTCTCTGCTTGCAGCTTTAGGCTAATAGCTTACCGCTATTTCACAAATTTCGCTTGATAAGACGATTCATTGCCAACGTAATCAGTCGCTTTAAATGCGAAAGTGTGCTCACCCGGTTCAGTGCGCCAGTCGAAAAAATACGTGAGCAAATCATTTTTCTCGTCATACTCCATCAACACCCATTTGCCGTCCACTTCTCCCCTATAGGTTTTTAACCCCGCGATTTCATCGGTTACTTTTATTTGAATGGATGAAAGACCCGTCATGGTTTTGTTATTGTAAATATTCTGCGGTGTGATTTTTGGAGGAACGGTGTCAACGAGCGCGTAGTATTTTCCAAAGTCGCGTGTTTTCGCTTTCAGAAAATCTCCATCCCACGAAGTTTCTTTCGACTCGATTTTCTGTCCTTTCGTTTCGCGCACAATCATGAATTTGCTTTTCAGATTCTCCTGAATCCATGCGGGTTTAATAGCAAGCGTGAAATTCAAATGTGCGGGTTCTTCCTCGGTGTGGATGCGGTAAACAGCAGAATATGTTTTCCCCAACTGCGCTTCGCTGAGTTTTTCATAATTAAAATAGAGCGAATCATAGCAGGCATTTTTCGGAAGAAAAACTTTCACTTCATTATTTTGAAAAACATTGTCAACGCGAAAATCAAATAAGGTGTCATAAGTCAGCGAAGAAAAATCAGGCAGCGGAACAGTCGCATCGTAGCGCATGAAAAAACTCAGCGTTGAAGTGTTACCGTTAAAATCTTTCGCAGTAATCGTGATTTCTTTTGCGATGAAATCGAGTTGCACAACTCCGTTGTTTTGCAGCTTGTCATAAAAGCTAAAGTAATCTCCGGGCAGTTTATACAGGCGATGCACCTTGATGTCGTTGCGCTGATTTTGCCGGTAATCATTATGCGCAAGCGCGTAGCGTGTTTCGTCAAATGAAAGCCTGTCCATCACAAAGCGGTAAAACTCGTTGCCATCCATGCTTGCGGTGAGTTCATAGACTCCGTTTTTCCCTCCCACTCCATTACCATCAAGTGTGTTGATGCCGAAGTTTACGTTTTGAAAACCTACTGTAAGCGTGTCTTTGCTCAACGCATATCCTGTGGTGCGCTTCACGATTTTTTCCCGCTGCGGAAACAGACGCGCTTTGCTGTCATTTGCTTTGTAAATCAGCAAATCATTCATCACAGGCGCGGTGTTATCGGTGATAGGTGCAAGAAACGCAAGCGGATTCAGAGGATGTTCAGTTTTACTGTCGCGTATTTCAAAATGCAGATGCGGAGCAAACGAACGACCGGAGTTTCCGGACAGCGCAATCACTTCGCCTTTCTCAACGGTGATGGTTCCTGCCGAAAAATATTCATCTACTTCAAAGCTCTCTTTCGTGTATTGCAGCTTGCGGATTTGCTTTTCAATCTTGTCGCTGAATTTTTGCAAATGCGCATACACGGAAGTGTGCCCGTTGGGATGTTCGATGTAGAGCGCTTTGCCGTAACCGTTTTTTGAAATTTTAATGCGCACAACATGACCGCTTTCGATAGCATACACGGGCAGCCCTTCTTTTCCATTTGTGCGAATATCAATGCCCGCATGAAAATGCGAGCCGCGTAATTCACAAAATGTTCCTGCAAGCGTAACCGGAATATCAAGCGGGGAGCGGTATTTCACCGAATCGGAATGGGCGCTTACGCTGAGTGAGCAAAGTATCAGGATAAATGGGAGAAAGTTGCGGGTTACAAAACTGTGGACTGTGGACTGTGGACTGTGGACTTTTCTATTGACTTTTATCACACCGGCTAAATTACCAAAGCCGTGCTAACCTATGGCTTCACAACCTTCAGCGATTTACTTATCCCGCTTTCGTTTTGCAAACGGAAAACATACAATCCTGCCGCCCACTCTGAAATGTCAATTTGTTTTTCACGCGCAAAATAGGCGGAGAATAACTTGCGTCCGTCTGTTGCGATTACTTCCACTTTCAGCAAACCGGTAAAATTTGTTTGAATAGAAACAACAGAAGAAGCAGGATTTGGGAAGATTTCAATTTCCGTATCCGCAATATCGGCTCTGACATTCACCGTATTGAAATTAAAGTTGGCAGACACCCCTGTGCATCCGTTGAAACCAGTTACCTCAACCGTGTAAACACCGGGCTGCAAAGGAATATGAACAGGACCAATGGCTCCGAAAATTTCAACGCCATTCAGATACCATTGGTAATCCGCAAATCCAAAGCTCGTTTCAAGCGTCATGAAGTTTTGTGTGATGATGAGCGCAGGCGCGGCATTGTACGTGAAGTTCACCGTCACCACGCTGTCACAGCCGGATGCTGATGTGCGGGTTGTGTTGTAAGCTCCCGATTGCGAAAGCGTCTGTCCGTTGAAATCGTAAGTGCCGCAATGATTGCTGACGGTAAGCGTACTTGTAATCGGATTGCGCACGGTGAGCGTGAGCGTAATCACACTGTCACAGCCTACGGCATTGGCGAGCGTTTGGTTGTATTGCCCGCTTGTTGTGAGCGTTTGTCCGTTGAATGGATAGCTTGCCCCCGCGCAAATCGTTTCACTGATTTGCGCTGATGAAGTGGCGTTCACAACGACTGTGATGTTGTTTGTTGAATTCACACTGCCGCAGCCGTTGCTTAACTCAATCGTGTAAGTGCCGCTTTGGGTGACGGTAAATGTGTTTGAATTTGTTCCTATATTATTCGCACCATTTTTCCATTGATAATCTGCTCCGCTCTGCGCAGGAACGCTTAACTCCACGCTGTTGCCTGCACAGATAGTCGTTGCGCCATTTGCCGAAATCGTTGGCGTAGCAAGCGCACCGCTTGTCACGGTAACAGTGATTGAATTAGATGAAGCGACCGTGCCGCAGTTGTTTGTCAACTCAATCGTATAAATTCCGGCTTGTGTTGCCGTAAATGTATTGGAGTTCGCGCCAATAGGAGTTGTTCCTTCTTTCCATTGGTAGGTTACACCGCTTTGTGCAGAAATATTCAGTTGAACATTTCCTCCTGTGCAGATTGCTGTTGGTCCGTTTGCAGTGATAGTGGGAATAGCGGGTGCGCTGCCCGAAATCGTAACCGTGATGGAATTCACGCTGTTCGCGCTGCCGCAGCCGTTGCTCACCACAACGGTATATGCGCCAGCCTGCGTTGCCGTGAAAACATTTGAATTCGTGCCGACATTATTTGCGCCTTGTTTCCACTGATACGTTGCGCCCGTTTCCATCGGAACACTCAATTCCACATCATTGCCTGCGCAGAAAGTGGTTGCGCCATTCGCAGTAATCGTTGGCGCTGATGGCGCACCGCCCGTAATCGTGACGGTGATGCTGTTGGACGATGTGGCGCTGCCGCAACTGTTGGTTAATTCAATCGTGTAGGTTCCTGCTTGCGTAGCAGTGTAGGTATTTGAATTTGTTCCCACATTATTCGCGCCTTCCTTCCATTGATACGTACCTCCTGTTTGTGACGACACGCTCAGTTCGATGCTGCCGCCCGTGCAGATTGCAGTAGGTCCGCTGGCAGTAATGGAGGGAACGGTAGGTGCGCTGCCGGAAATCGTTACAGTGATGCTGTTGGAAGAAACAGTGGTGCCGCAGTTATTTGTCAACTCAACGGTATAGGTTCCCGCCTGTGTTGCCGTGTAGGTATTTGAATTTGTGCCGACACTGTTGCTGCCGTTTTTCCATTGATAAGTAACACCTGACTGCGTTGGAATACTGAGTTCAACGCTATTACCCGAACAGAATGTCGTAGCGCCATTCGCGGTAATCGTTGGCGCTGCGGGCGCACTGCCTGAAATCGCAACGGTGATGGAATTGGATGAAGTCGCGTTGCCGCAACTATTGCTCAACTCTACTGTGTAAGTTCCTGCTTGTGTCGCGGTGTAGGTGTTGGAATTTGTGCCGACATCATTCGCTCCATTTTTCCATTGATAATTCATCCCGCTTTGAACGGACACGCTCAACTCCACGCTTCCGCCAGAACAGAAAGTAGTAGCGCCATTGGTAGCAATGGTGGGCGCAACGGGTGCGAAGTTCACAGTTACCGTGATGCTGTTTGCTGAAGTCGCGCTGCCGCAACCGTTGGTTACAACCACCGTGTAAGTTCCCGCTTGCGTTGCCGTGTAACTTTCACTGTTCGTGCCGACATTAGCGGAGCCTTGCTTCCATTGATATGTTGCGCCCGCTTGTGTTGGAATACTCAGCGTAACATTTCCTCCGGAACAAAATGTTGTAGCGCCATTCGGTGAAATCGTTGGCGCAGTAGGTGAACTGCCGGTGATGCTCACGCTAATCGTATTGCTGCTCGTCACGCTGCCGCAAGTGTTACTCACCACCACGGTGTAATCACCCGCGACACTTGCGGTGGAAGTGTTGGTGTTGGTGCCGACATTCGTTGCTCCGCGCTTCCATTGATAATTCATTCCCGTTTGCGCGGGAATAGAAAGCTGCACGCTGCCGCTTGAACAAAATGAAGTAGGACCTCCTGCTGCAATCGTTGTGGCAACCGGACTTGTAATCGAATTGATGGTTACGCTTGCAGTGGAAATAATCGTATCACACGCGCTCGACAGATCCACTTTGTAAACGCCCGATTGCGTGGCGGTGAAACTGTTGCTGTTTGTGCCGACCGTAATCGTATCATTTAAAATCCATCTGTAATTAATTCCGGTTTGATTCGTGATGGAAAGTATCGCGCTGCCCGTTCCGCTGCAAAAATTTGTTGAGCCGTTTACCGAGATGCTGCCCGGCTGCGTGGGTGTTCGCAATATCAAAATAGAATTCGGGCTTGCCGAACCTAACTGCACAGGCTGCGAACTATTCACACGAATACGATAGCCGCTGCCTGCCGGTGTGTTGAGTGGAATGGTTGCTGAAATCGTTCCGACTGAATCAGTGGACGCAAGCGTACCGATGTTCACCGCATTATTAAAATTCCCCAGCGAGTCGCTGAGTTGCGCGGTGTAAACATTGTTCGCATTCACGCTATCATTCAACACAAACGGAACGCTAATCGCACCGTTCTGACAAACAGGAGAACTCAGCCAATCCGCGTCAATCGGACTTCCCGTGAAACAACTGATGGTAAAATCAAAACCACTGCCGGAGCCTGCGCTCGTATTCGTGGCGCGAAAACGAAACGTCAAACTCGAACCTGTTGACTGAAATGCCGCAGGCGGAAAATTGAAATTATTGTAGCTGCCGATGAGAGGCGCTGCCGTGCTTGTGCCGTCATACACATCGAGCCAGTGTCCGCCATTGTTGCCGTTGATGGAAAAACTGTTGCGCGTGGCGCGCACCTGCTGTCCACTGTAAGAAGTGAATGTTTGGATATATGTTTCCCCGCTTCCAACAGAATAATTTCCGGTGCTGCCCGGGTCTAAAAATTTTCCTGTGCAAATATTGCGCGTCCCGCTGCTCATCACATAAGTTACCTGCGCGGGTGGCGCATTCACGCAGGAAAGAAATCCCTGCCAGCCGGGTTCGGTAGAAGCGTTTGAAACAAATTTGAACGTAAGGCAGGTTCCGGTTGACGTGAGCGTTTCGATGCGCGAGCCTTCAATGTACATAGCGAGAGGCGATGCGCTTACATCCGCGCCATCAAACACCCACAACGTATCGCCTGAATCAAAACTTGATTCATTATTGTTAAATGCAAATTGCAACAGTTGTCCGTTTGCCGAACAGAATGTTTGCGTTTTGTTTTGATTGGGTGAAAAGTTATTGGCGGGTCCGTTGTCGTCATAAAAAACACCTTCGCAAACGCTGATTAAAGTATCGTGCATGGTAAAAACAGGCAGCACGCTTCCGAAGCAGGAAACTGTTGCTGCGAAACCCTCGCGCGCGCCCACGCCTGCGCTGGTGTTGTTAGCGTCAAACACAAGGGTAAGATATTCGCCTGACGACTCGATAATCGTAGGCGGTGCGCAACAGGAGTTGTAGCTGCCGATGCGCGGGTAGGCTGTGCTCGGACCATCATAAATATTCAGCCAGTGTCCGCCATTGTTGAAGTTGATATTGAATTGAAAGAAATCCAAACGCAGGCGGCTGCCGTAATAAGAACGCAAGGTCTGCGTGTTGTGTCCGTAGCCGTAGTTGCCAGTTCCAGCGGGGTCGCGCACAATGGCGTTGCACGTGGCGCGCAATCCGCTTGAGAGGTTGATGATGTCCTGCGCTCCGGGCGTTGCGCTGCATGTGATGAAGCCCTGCCATCCATGTTCGGTGGACGCATTCGATTTATAACGGAACGTGAGGCATGTTCCCGCAGCAGTGAGCGGCTCGATGTTGGAACCTTCTATGTAATAGGCTAAAAGAATGTCGGTTGTATCACCGCCATCATATACCCACAGCGTGTCGTCACTGTCGAACAGGCTAAGGTTGTTATTAAAGTTGAATTTGATTCGTTTTCCGTTGTCAGAGCAGAATGTTTGCTTCTGATAGGTGTTGGGAATAAAATCAGCGCTGGGTCCGCCATTGTCATAAAACACTCCGCTGCATGTGGTGACGAGCGTGTCGTTCATCCAATATTCCGTGAGCGGTATGCCGAAGCAACTTACCGTTGCGCCAAAGCCCTGCCGCGAACCCACGCCTGCGCTGGTATTGTTTGCATCGAACACCAGCGTGAGATATTCGCCTGCTGACTCGATAATCGTGGGCGGTGCGCAGCACGAGTTATAACTGCCAATGCGCGGATAAGCAGCGTTCGGTCCGTCATAAATATTCAGCCAGTGACCGCCATTGTTGAAGTTGATATTGAATTCGAAAAAATCCAAACGCAGCCGCTCGCCATTGCGTGATTTTAGCGTTTGCGTATTGTTTCCGTAACCGTAGTTGCCCGTGCCAGCCGGGTCGCGGATAACGGCATCGCATGTTACGTTGATGCCTGCATTCAATGAAATGGTTTTAGCAACCTCCGGATTTTGAGAACATTCAAACGTGGCAATCCAACCGGAAGTTTGCGCGCTCGCGTTGCTTTTAAAACGGAAGGTGATGCATGTTCCCGATGACCAAATCACATCGGGCGTTGAAAATGGAATGTACATGCCGAGCAGATTAGCGCTTGTGGTATTTCCGTCATACGCCCACAGCGTGTCGCCCGTGCCGAGACTGAGCCATGAGAAAGTGAACTTCAACTTCTCTCCATTGTCGCTGCAAAAGGTTTGCGTGAAGTTTTCATTCACGCTGTAACTCGCGTTTCTTCCACCACTGTCATAGAAGCCGCCATTGCAGGCAGTCACTGTCCCGTTTTGCATATTGTATGAATCATAAACTATAACGGTGTCGGCAATCGTGGTGAGGCAGCCGCTGCTATGTGGGACGTTATACAATATAATATGTGTTCCAAGTCCGGCAACGAACGGATTGAATACATTCACTTCCATGCCGTTGCCAGTGAAGTAGCCGCCCGATGGCGTTCCGGTGAGCGTATTTTCCGCAGCATCCAAATTTGTTACCGCAGGCAATCCCGAAAAGCTGACTATCACTTGATTGCTTGCATTATTAATCGTGATATTTTTTGTCTGTGAAAAAGCTGCGCATCCGCTTTGAGTAATCGTCAAGGAATAATTTCCTGAATTAGCTGTGGTGACATTCGGAATTACGTTTTGTCTTTGATTGGAAGAAAAACCATTCGGTCCGCTCCAACTATAAGCAGCGTTGGGAATTGCTGGCGCGCTGAGTTGCAGAAAATTTCCCGCGCAGGGCGTGTTGTTGGCGAAAATAATTCCGTCATTGGCGAGCGTTTGAATTTCATCTTCCGTCAATGCGCGTGAAAAAATCATGAAATCATCAAAAGCGCAATTCGCGTAAGCATCAGTTCCAAAAGCGCTGCGTCCGATATAATTATTGATGCGAGAAACGAGCCGTGGCGCTGAAATCGCTGCCGAGCCAGCCAGCGCACCGTTCAGGTAAATTTTTGCATTTGTGCCGTCATACTGTAACAGCACATGACTCCATGCGTTCAGGGATGGTTTAGACGTTGATGCGATTGCATTGGCGGAACCCGTGCCGATGCGAATATCGCCATCCAGGTTTCCTGATGTGCCGTTGGTGATGGCAAACACCACATTGTCACCGGGCGCACCGTTTGCAAAATCAATCACGCGGCTCCAATTGGCATAAGTAGTGGGATTAATCCACGCGCTTACGGCAAATGCCCCGTTGAACCAAACTCCGGCTGGCAGCGTGACGTGTCCGTTGGTTCCGTTGAGTTGGATTGCGTTTACAGAATTTCCAAACCTGTCCGAAATATATGAAGTACCCCCGACCGCAGTTGCGTGATTGCCTGAACCGGATGAGTCAGCCGTGTTCGCGTCAAATTTCAGCCACTCCATTCTGTCGCGCGACAGCGTGGAAAATCCATCGCGTGGATTTTGAATTGTGAGCGTTGCGGAAGATGTTGTCCCAATTGCCTGCGGTTCTGAACTTACGATGCGCAGTTTGTAGCCTGTGCCGTTGGGAATGTTTGCAAGTAGCGTGGCGGAAATAGTTCCGCTTGTGGTTGATTGCAACGTGCCGATGGAAGTCGCGTTGGAAAAATCTCCATTGGCATCGCTGAGTTGCGCGGTAAACACATTCGTTGATTGAATATTTGCGCCAATCACTGTAAAAGGAATATTGAAGGACGCGCCTGCGCAAAAATCAGTCGAAGACAAATTGCCGATGGAATAAGTAAGACTGAGGCTGCTGCTGAGAAAATTGATTTCGTCCTGTGTTAATACCCGATTATAAAACCGCACTTCATCAATGCTGCCGCGAAACCAAGAGTTATTGCTCGTGTTCACCACGTTGCCGCCTATTCGTGTATTCGTGGCATTCACACCAAGTGTATAGTTTCCATTCAATGTATTCACCAATGCGCCATTCAGATAAATGTTCATTTGTGTTGCGCTTGTGGTGACGGCAAGATGTTGCCATACGCCCTCGCCCTGTGAAAGGTTTACATTCACGCTGGTGCTCAAAGGATGCCAGACAACTATCCTTGTTGCGCTCGTATAAAATCCTGTTTCCAGAATATTATCCTGCCCCACGAGGCTCATTCCATTGTTGAGCGATGCGGGGTTAAACCAGAAGCTCATGCTGAACTCGGTTTTTCCATTCAGCAATGGCGTTCCAAAATCAAGCATTCCGTTTTCAATCGCGCCATTGAACAACATGGCGTTGTTGGCTACACTCAACCTGTCCAGCGTTCCGTAAACTCCATTGACGGAAACAGTCGCGTGGTTATTGTTACCACTCAAGTCATTGCCGTTACTGTTCAGCGGCAGATGCGCCATGAGACTGTCGGTGAGATTGATTTGGGCGGCAGCGAAAATTGCATACGCAACGAGCGAAAGGGAAATGGAAAGTTTTTTCATAATAATAAAAATTTAAGACTCACCCCTGCCTTCGTTGAAACTTCGGCAGGTAAACCCTCCCTTCTCCTTTGGAGAGGGGAGTCCGGGCATTATCATTTTTTCAGAACTGCCCGGAAGAAAGCGTTTTTATTAAATAATTTCTGCCGTAAAAATAGATGCCGCTATCCTGAGTTTATTTCACACTTTGCCAAAAAAAGGCAAGTTGACATTAACAGTTTGTTAAGTAAAGGGTAATCTCCTTTAGGAAGGAGGGAGATTTTGATTATTATTATGAACTCATAAATAGTTTATGCCCTCTTCTTTTCACCTTCAACTGCAAAAATTTCCGAAAGAGAAACTTGATTCGTTGCGCAGCCATTTCCGTGATGCGCCCAAAGCGCTGAAGCTGCTACAGTTTCTAACGACACAACGCAGCGAAAAACTGAATATGTGCCATGCAGTGCAGCATGTTTATGGCGCAAAAGCCGGTGACAGGAATTACACGGTCTATGAAAACCGTTTTTACAAGCTGCGAAAAAAAATTGAAGACCACCTCCATGAGCAGGATGAGCCGCGAATGACAACATTGACCGCAGAGGAGAAAGCGCTGATGGAAGCAAAATCATTGATTGCAAACGGCAAATTTGCCGATGCGGAAAAAATGCTCGTTACCAGTGAAAAGAACTGCCGAAACAAAAACATTTTTGAAATCCTTCCTGAAACGATAGACCTGCTGATACAGGCGCGCCAATCGCTGAACAAGCTGGAAGGCAGCAAAGAACTGCACCAAGAATTTGCAGAAGCAATAACGCTGTATGCTGACATGATGGAAGCGAAGAACCTGACGCGACAGATTTACGAGGTGAATTTCAAACAAGGCATCAAAGCTGCGGAGCCGCTGTTCAGACGCATGGCGAAACTTGACCGCCAGCACAAAAAATTCCCGCGTTTCAAACTGATCTACAATTTCGTGGCAGGGTATTACAAAGTGGGCGCGGGCGGAACCGAATACTTGGATAAAACCAATGTTACCAATCGCCACATTGGTGTTGCGAAAAAAATCATGCAGCGATATCCCGAAATGCCTGTAGTGCATTACACCGCAAACGGGCAGGTGACACAACGCTACCGCCTGATGGAGTTGCAGGCGATGTGTTATTACAACGCGCTTCGGTTTGCCGAAGCTGCCGATGAAATCTCGCAACTTTATGCGAGCGTCATGCAGCCGCAATCGCCTATGAACAGGATGAAGAATGAAATCCTGTTTACCAACATCCTGCACATGCTGGTGGCGGCAAGCCGCTATAAAGAAGCGCTAAAGGTTGCGCAGGAATATTTGAAATTTCTCATCGAAAACAAAAGACACGAACAGTCAGGCAATGCATATGCGGAGATTGCAAACATCCACGTTTCGATGTTTCCGCAGCCATCGGGATATAATCCTTTGCTTCTGCTGAAGAAAGCGGATGAACACATAGCAGCTCTGAAAAAAACGAACAAAAATTATTTCAGCCGCCCGATGATGGCAATGAAGGTAAAACTTCTGCTGACCTTGGAAAGATATAACGAGGCGGAAAAGTTGATTTCAGATTCAAAGCGCCAACTGCATGACGACCAGAACTTTCTTCCCTCGCTATTAAAACTGATAGCGATTAAAAGAAATCAGGATGCCGGGATGTCGGATAAGCAACTGCGTGCGCTGAATATTTTGAGCAAGAGCAGGAAGTTAAGCGCCAATACTCCGGGGAGCTATTTGCACTGGAAATGGTTGGAGAAAATGATTGATCTATCCTAGAAAAGAATACTACCAGATTCAGCCGTCAGAAATTCGGCTTCAGCGGATGCTCCGTTTTGTAATATTCGCGAATCAATACGATAGTTTCATCCACCGTATCTACTAAGGAGATGAGTTGCAAATCTTCTTCGTGGATGTTGTGAAATTTTTTAAACATCGTGCCGCTCATCCATGCAAGCAGTCCTTCCCAATAATCTTTTCCGATGCAAATAATCGGGAAGCGGTCAATCTTACGCGTTTGAATCAGCGTGAGGCATTCAAAAAATTCATCCATCGTGCCAAAGCCTCCGGGAAACAAGACAAACGCCTGCGCATATTTCACAAACATCACCTTGCGACTGAAAAAATATTTGAACGTAATCAACTTGTCAGGATCTATATATTCATTGTGCTCCTGCTCAAAGGGCAGGTCAATATTCAATCCGACAGACTTTCCTCCGTTTTCAAACGCGCCTTTGTTTGCGCCCTCCATGATACCGGGACCTCCACCAGTGATGATGCCATAACCTTCATCCGACAATTTTTTTGCAAGCTCCACCGACATCTCATAATACTTGTCGCCCGGCTGTGTACGCGCTGAGCCAAATACCGAAATGCATGGGCCTATCTTATTCATCTTCTCAAATCCTTCTACAAATTCAGACATCACTTTGAAGATTTGCCACGATGATTGCGCCTTCAATTCGGTTGTCCAGCTTTTTTCGCGATGCTCTATTTGTGGTTTAGTATGTTTTACCATGATTTGAATTTTTGTGTGAGATAATCCATAATCCCATATACGTAAGGAATCCGTTTGCGATTAAAATTTCATTTCCGAAAACATAACCGTTCATGTATTCTTTTGAATTTATGTCGAGCATATAACAGATAACTGGCGCTATGACGCAAACCAAAGGAACGAGTTGGTCGCGCACGGTGCGCTTTGTAAATAGCCCGAAGGAATATAATCCCAGCAGGGGTCCATACGTGTAGCCCGCCACTTTCAGCACGGTGTCAATAATCGCCTGGTCGTTTAATAATTTGAAAATCATAATCACCAGCAGCAGAATTGCGGCAAACGCGAGCATGATGCCATGACGCAGTTGCGTTTTCTTTTGCTCTGAAATTGTTGTGTCGGAATCAGCATGAAGGAAATCAATGTAAAACGAAGTCGTGAGCGTGGTAAGCACGGAATCCGCGCTGGAAAATGTTGCCGCAGTTAGTCCGATGATGAAAAATAATCCTGCCACTGTTCCGAGATGCTGCAAGGCGAGCAGCGGAAATAAATCATCGGTCTTTTTTGGAATTTCGATTCCCCTTGAATTTGCATACGTGTAGAGCAACACGCCCAGCGACAAGAAGAAAATATTTACAATCACCACCACGATGCTAAACCAGCGGATGTTTTTCTGTGCGTCTGCAAGCGTTTTGCAACTCAGGTTTTTCTGCATCATGTTTTGGTCAAGCCCCGTCATGGCAATGGCGATAAACATTCCTCCGAAAAATTGTTTTGGAAAAAACGATTTCAGCTGCCAATCCCAAAAGAATGTTTTTGATAATTCGCTTTGCTTCACTGTTGAAATCAAATCGGTTAATCCCAAGTCAAGCTGAGTTGCGATAAAACCGATGGAAAGAATTACTCCCGAAAGTAGCGCGAACGACTGAAACGTATCCGTCCACACGAGGGTTTTAATGCCGCCCTGATACGTGTATGCAAGCATCAGCACGATAATCAGCAGCACCGAAAGCCAAAACGGAATGCCGAAAAAATCAAACACAAAAATCTGCATCACGCCTGCCGCGAGATAGAGCCGCGCTGCTGCGCCTAACGTGCGCGAGAGGATAAAATAAAAGGAGCCTGTTTTTTCCGACCATGCCCCAAAACGCTGGCTGAGATAAGAATAAATGGAAGTGAGATTCAGGCGATAATATAGCGGCAATAGAATTTCAGAAATCACGAGGTAGCCAAACAAATAGCCGAACACCAATTGCAAATAAGAAAAGTTGGACGCGCCTACCGAGCCGGGAACTGAAATGAACGTAACGCCCGACAGTGAATCGCCAATCATGCCGAATGCCACTGCATACCACGGTGATTTTTTTTCACCGATAAAAAATCCTTTCGCTCCCGCGCCCTTGCCGGTGATTCTTGAAATCAGCAGCAGGATAAGAAAATATCCTCCGAGAAAAAGGAAGATTTGGTAAGGAGAAAGATTGGGCTGCAGGGGTAACTCTTTTCAGCAAAATAAAAACTGATAGAAGAAAAGACAGAGGCAGTTATGAACTTTGTCTCATAGTAGTTGTCCTTAATTAAACAACTTATAGTGAGCGCATTAATTTTTAACTTTCTCCTTAAATAAAAAGAAATTTTTTATTCTCCAACTGTATCCGCTAAGATGATGCATAAACTCTCCAAAATGCTTGAAATAAAAAAGGCACCCCAAGTATGGGATGCCTTTTCTTTTTTTAAGTGTGTTAAACGCTTAGTTCAAGATAACGCCTGCGCGCGCTGAAACCTTTGGAGTTGAACTCATGCCGGTTTCTGTCGGCTGCCCATCTTGAATGATGGTCACTTTCACTGCTTCGCCACGGTCGCTTGTAGCGGCTACGTAGGCGAAGTGCCCATTGGGAGCGGTGTACTTTGTACTCCACCCGTTGTTCACGCCCACAATTTCCTGGCTTTCGCCTTTGTCATTGCGGAAATAAACATCGCACGAGGCGCAATCTACCTTGTATTCCACTTCGTGAGATACTTTTTCAGGTTCTGCAAATTTGAAACCTACAAAACCGGTCGCCCCGATCACCAATACAGCTAAAATCATAACAGTCTGCTTACTCATAGAACATTCCTCCTCTTTTTTTAATAGTTAAAAAATAAATAGTTAAATCAATCAGCCTCGCTGGTTTTGTACGGAGGAGGGAAAGGAAGGTTGCAGGCAGGAAATAAATAAAAAGCAGGAATTGAAAATAATAATTGGTGACAATTCCACTGACCTGAATATTTCAGGCGGTGATACTTATTTCAGGAACATCAGGATAACCTGTATAAGGGCGGCAATGGCGAGAATAGCTACTATCCATTTGTAAACAGCAAGTTCGTCTTTGTGGGTCTTATCCATGCTTATTAATAAACGAAATGGAGTGGTGAAATGTTTTGGTAATTCAGATAAACCATAAATTAGCGTTGAAAATTAATCTTTTATGAAACATCCTCTTTTCCTTTTGCTGTTCCTGTGCTTCCAATTCTCCGCTTTTTCACAAAAAGCCTTGTATGATAAGGCGTTGCAAAAAATCGAACTGGAAAACTATGCGGGCGCGATTGCTGATTTGAGTAAAATAATTCAGACCGACTCAACGAATGCCGAAGCAATTTTCAAAAGAGGCTATTGCCACGCAATGGAACGCGACCATAAAGCCGCGCTGATTGATTTCAACCGTGCAATTTTCATGAACGCCAATGAGAGCAACTGGTTTTCAGAGCGCGGCATTGCAAAGATGAACCTGCGCGACATGGAAGGCGCTTGCAGGGATTGGAAGATTGCCGCCAAGATGGGTTCTACTGGAGCAGAGGATTTAATCAGCGAATATTGCCCTGAATGAAGTTGTCTTCTCTCTTTTTCTGCTTTTCTTTTTTTCTGCTTGCCGGGGTGCAGGAGAGCGCTCGCGCGCAGACATTTCAATCTCCCTTATCAAAAAGGATTGTACATGCCTTTGTCAGCAGCGACAACCAAACCGTTCTTGCCGCAGATACGGAAGGATATGTTTTTTCCTGGAGGAAAGCAGATGGGTCAATCTCAAAAATTTTGCGTGCGCACAATCCGGGCTTTATCCGAATGGCGGTGTCGGGCGGCAGTAAATATTTCGCAACATCTGCACTGGACAGCAAAATTTTTCTTTGGGATTTTGAAACCGGAGAGAAAACGAGTGAACTCTTTTTAGGCTACCCCAGCGCCTCGCTTTCATTCACCAGAGATAACAAATTCCTGATTTATACTAGCGGGAATACCGTTTATAAAGCTGCGGTATCCGATTTGAATACCTCTGTAAGTTTTTATCAATCAGAGTTTGCAATCTCCTGTGGCGCATTAGTGAATAGCGGAAATTATTTTGCGATAGGGTCGGGAAATACAGTATTGCTGCTGAATGCGGCTGATGGCAAGGTCATCACACAAACAACCACATGCGCAGGTTTGAGGTTTATTGAAAGCAGCGCAAATCAGCTTTGCGCTGTATGCGCAGATGGAACCGCACAGCTATTTGAACTGAAGGATGCTGCCTTTCATAAAAAGAATGAAACGAATATCCCATTCTCAACAGCGATGCAGTTGCTGCTTTTGCCGGAAGAAAAAAATGTGTTGTTCACTACGGAAGCAGGCAATATGCAGATTTGGGACTGGGTTTCAAACAAGTTATTTCAGGCCGAGGGGTTGCAACAATCTATCACCGCTTTGGGTAGCGCAGGACAAATGATGATAACCGGCAGCAAGGATGGGCAGGTTGTGATTTCCACTCCCCCGTCAGCGCATGGTGAAGATGTGAAAACTTTTGAAAAAGCAGCGATGAATGCTCCCATAACAAAATCGCTAAATGAACGCCCCGTGCGCTTTCAGGAACCCGTAGAAGTGCAATCGCTACAGTTGGATATTTATGTATGGGATGATGAAAATATTGACGGGGACACCATTTCACTCAGCCTGAACGGAGAGTGGATTTTGGAAAACCATTTAGTGACAAAGGAAAAGAAAAAAATAACGCTCGCGCTTGTGCCGGATAAAAAAAATACCCTTGTACTCTATGCTGAAAATCTCGGCACAGCCCCGCCCAATACGGCTGTGATTTTTTTCAACGATGGAAATAAAGAGCGGACGCTTACACTGAGTTCCGACTTGAAGCGCTGCGATGCGGTCAACTTCATTTTGAAAAAATAAATGAAACTGCCCTCTGCCATTCTCCAATCTCCGCTAAATGATTTTAAAGGAAAGGGGCACAAACTAAAATCCTCAGCATTTTTTCTGCTTCTGCTTTCAGTTTTGTTTTTGCCGCTCTCAATTGAATTACCTATTTCAAAAACAATGCGACTGCAATTTCCTTTGGAGTTGCTTGCGCCAGCAACAGTCGCGCTCATTTTAGCAGGCTTACTTTTTTTCAGAAACGAGTTCCGATTTTTGTTCACTGATTTTGCTGTATTGCTATTCATTGCTGTAGCCGGGATGTCGGTTGTATCTTCCGTTCTTCCGATAACTTCCATTAAATCATTTTCCGTTCTTACCACATATGTGATAACATTCTATTTCGCTTTCCGCTTTTTACAACTCAAAAAATCACATTGGCAAATTATCTGGCAGGCGCTGTTGGTTGGATATAGCGCATTGCTGCTTTACACGTTGTTTCGCTATTTCAATATGGGAATTCACCGCAAGCACAGTTACGAAATGTCTCTGCCGTTTGTGCCGGGACACACACTGCTCATTGCAATCGGATTTCCTGTTTTTCTTTACGCTATAAATCAATTGTTGGAAAAAACACGAAGCAAACTCCATCTCACCTTTGTGCTACTTTTTGCGTTTGTCACTGCAATTTCTTACTCCCGCATTTACTGGGTAATGCTTTTACTCTCTATTTTTGTTTTTGTCTTTTATCGTTTTAAAAAAATCAGGATTGGAATGATTGCTTCGGCAGTTGTTATCATGATAGCAGGAAGTATCGCTTATCATCACATTGACACAAAGCGCGACCGTACGCGCGCGTGGGACGCCCCCGATGACCACAACTCGCTATTCGTTCAAATACAATCCATTTTCGTGTGGGAGAAAAATGAGTCGAATATCGAGCGCAGCAACCGCTGGAAAGTGGCGCGCGAAATTTTCAAAGCGCATCCGGTGGTTGGCGCTGGACTAAATACCTATCCTGAAATTTATTTCTGGTACAAAGAATTTGCGGGCGTTGAAGAAACAAATTTGAGTTGCGTGAAAATGAACTCGCACCAAATTTATCTGGGTTGGCTTTCTGAAATGGGCATATTTGGATTTATCAGCGGCATCTTTTTATTTATCTCTTTTCTTGTTGCTGTTATCCGTTTGCGTGGTTCACCGCATTTTGTTTTTGGAATACTGTTGTTTCTGAATTTCATTTTGCTTGGAATCATCGAAGACTTCACTACGCTCGAAAAAATCATGGCTGTGTTTTGGATTTCGCTCGCTTATGTGCATCACCTCAGTTGCGAAAGAAAATCCTCAAGTTGATTGGAAGTAACAGCGATTGCATACTTCTCTTCAACCAACCTTCTTGCATTGTTTCCTGTTCGCTCTACAATTGAAGTGGTATTGACGCAAGCCGAAATTCTCTGCACAAACTCGTCAGGCGTATTTGCAATCAAAATATTTTCGCCATCCGCGCAATCAATTCCCGCTGCGCCAATTGAAGTAGTGACAACTGCCTTGCCCAGCGCCATGCCCTCAATGATTTTCACGCGAATGCCGCGGCCCGGGAGCAACGGAACCACCATGATGTTTTTTGATTGCATAAACAGAAACTGGCTGTCCACCGTGCCCGCCACATGCAGTTGCGCATCCTGCATTTTGAAAAATTTTTCCGGCATTTTTCTTCCGGCAATATAAAAATGCAATTGCGGAAATTGCCCGCGCAGCTTCTTCCATGCGGTATCTAAAAACCAACTCATGCCCTGCTGATTCGGAATCCAATCCATCGCGCCTAAATGAAACAGCGACACGGCAGATTCTGATTTTGTTTGCGCAATAGGATACTGCTGCAAATCAACTCCCAGCGGAATATTGGCAACAGGTATTGAGAGATTCAGCGACTGCACTTTCGTATAATCGGCTGAAGATATTGTAATAATCCCGTCCGCTTTACTGAATGCTTCCAATTCAAATTGCTTCAGGCGTTTTGCAAGCAGTGCGAGATACCATTTTTTCAGTGGATGCTTTTCAGCGTTCGCTGTGCTTTCCCACACTTCATGCTCCATGTTGTGCAGGCGCAAAATAATTTTTGCTTCCGAATATTTGCGGATAACTGCATGATAAACGAATGGGAAAATTGTTTCTAATTGAATGACATCAAACTTTTCAGATTTCAGAATTGCAATCAGCTTCTGCGCTACTGCTTCCGAATAAAAGCGCTCCGCATGATACGAGCGCGAAGTGAACAGATTTAAAAATGCTTTGTGCGGTTTCAGTCGTAAATCAACGGATGCAAAATGCAGTTTGCAGTATTGCTTCAACTCGTCCTGCCAATCATTTTCTGTTGCATGATGCTTATAGGAAACCATGTTCAACACGGTGACGTCATAGCTATTCATCACCATACTGCGCGTCATGCTGCCCATCGCAATCGCGCCCCCGTCAACTGCGGGGAACGGGGGCTTGTTGCAGATTTGCAGAATTTTCATGCGCGTATTCTGAGTGGTTGTTATCAAGCTGTTATTCCATCAAATCCTGTTCTGATTCTTCCACAGATGAAAGCGAGACAGCGCGCGGCAACAACAGCAAGGCAACAAAAAATGCAACAAGCGTTACGCCTGCCTGCGTTTCCAACGTATCTTCTACCAGCATAGCTGCCAATGTTATCACAAGAAAAACCAACGCAAGAGAATAAGTTACAGACGGAGCATAGAAAACCGGAAAGAGAAATGCGAGCAGCAAACAAATTAACCCGACACTTCCGAGCGCGACTGCGGTTGCAAGATATTGATTGTGCGTTTTCAAACGAAAATCTTTTTCAAGCACAGAGTTCATTTTTTCATACTGCTGATTTATCACCGAACGCACTGAGCCTGTTCCGTAGCCAAAAAATGGTGATTGCAAAAAAGCGCTCCATCCCGCTTTCCAAAATTCAAAACGCTGTGTCACCGAACTGCCCTGCGGATTATTTCCGATTTGATAGTGATACAGCGACCACATCGTTTCATACAAGCGGTCGCTAAGGTTCAGTCCATCCATGTATCGAATGTTTGCAACGCCTTTTTCAATCGCATGAATTTCTTCCATTGAAAGTTTGCTGATTGCCTCTGCATCTTTTTTCATTTCTTTTGAAGTGAGAAACCGGATAAGCGTTACATGCAACGGTTGCCCGGTGCTGTCATTCCCCTTGAACGCAAGCGTGCTGCGCTGATTCCAGGCGTTTTCCAATTCTGTCCATACAATATCACGCCACACATAATTCCCGTTTTCAATTTCTTTTCTTTCAGGATAACCAACATACTTTTCACCTTTGGAAGTAAATACCTCAGTTGCCGGCTTCATTTCCGCATCGCCCTGAAAAGCTTTTACACCTTCATAAATAAAAAAAACTGCAGAGGCGGCAAGCGCAACGATTGCAAAAAGAAACAGCAACTTCAGTTGACTGCTTTTCGATTGAACCACTTTTAAAAATGAAAAAACAAAAAGCCCGCAGGCAAAAGTTACAATGCCGGTGTCATACGGAAATTGAACAAGAAAAAAAGCAAACCAGATTGCTAAAACAACAGCGCTGATTTTTTTCCATTGTTCGTCTGCCAAAAAACTTTCTTGCAGCAGAATGAAAATGGAAATGGAAACCATCATGCTGAAGCGGATAGGCGAAATGAAAATCCATCCGCTATTGAATGAAATCATAATCGTTTGCAACAACACGCCCGCAACAAACGCAAGCAAAATCTTTCTGAGCATGTTGCCCGGAATATCCGGCAAAGTCACCATGACAAAGGGAAGCAGGAGCAGCGGCAATTTGATGCGCAGGTCATTTAACCCCGCTGGAAAATCAACGGTGTACAGCAACCCGATGAGATGCAAACAATAAAACACGATGAACAAAAGAGCAGATTTGTTATCAAGTAAGCGCGAAAAGCCGCTATTGTAATTTCCGTGCAGGAGCCACGCTGCAACAAGAACAAACTGCGCAACGCTCATCAGAAAATTTGAAAACGGCAGCGCAACGGCAAGCAACAGCAATCCCGTGAGGTAAATTTTTTCAGAGAGATCGCTTTGCGCAGGAAAAATCAATTGGAGATGCTTTTGTTTCACTTCCGCTTGTTGTTCACCGGATACCACGTTCTGTCAGCAAGTAATTTCACAGAGCCGGTAAAATTTTTAAACGGAATTTTTTTCCATTCCCAGGGCGCAACCAACGATAAAATATAAGTACCGTCATTCTTTTCATACATGTGATAGGTTTCGCCTACCACAGGAACGAAATTGATATCCGCTTCATAAACCCGCTGGGAAAATGCCACGCGATCTTTAATTTCTTTTGCGCGTCTCAGCAGCGTTTCCAACTGCTCGCGCACCTGATTGAGTTGCATCTCCGCTTGCTCTTCCACCGCAGCAAGCGAACTGCCGACCATGCCTTTTTTATCAACAGGCTTAATCACCGCACCGCCCACCGTATGCGCATAAGGCAGCGTGTGCGGATTTTCCGTCACCTTGTCTTTGTCAATCGGATTATGCGTGATGGTTGGATTTTTCTTCTTTGCCACGATGAGATTTTCCTGAAGGGTTGAACAAAAATAAGTGCTTTGGTTACTATAATTTTAGCGCGAACAGAATCAAAAAACGCAAGAACGCTCATGTCAAAAATGTATTATTCCACTTACCTGCAACTTGATAAAATTCTGAACGCGCAGTTTCCTGAAAGCGCAAAACAAGAAACGCCCGCGCATGATGAAATGCTTTTTATCATCATCCACCAAACGTATGAACTGTGGTTTAAACAAATCATGCACGAATTAGATTCAGTGCGCGAAATTTTCCGCAACCCTATCAATGATAATTCGCCCGGAATGCAAATTGCGGTGCATCGGATGAAGCGCGTGGTCGCCATCCTGCGCATCGCAGTTGACCAAATCACCGTGATGGAAACGATGACTCCGCTTGATTTTCTTGATTTCAGAAACATGCTGCGTCCCGCTTCGGGCTTTCAGAGCATTCAATTTAAAATGCTCGAAGCATTACTGGGATTGAAAATGCAAAACCGTCATGCAGGCAACTATTATGTTTCGCAATTGAAACCGGAAGACATGGATAAAATTGTGCAGGCGGAGAAAGAGCGTTCGCTGTTGGATTTCATCAATGAATGGCTGGAACGGATGCCATTTTTTGATGACGCAATTTTTTGGGAAGAGGAAAATGATTTAAAAAATTCGGAGCACCATTTTTTCTGGGAAGATTATCGCGCAATCTATAAAAGCAGTTTAGTGAAAGAAGAGGGCGATAACCTCAACGCTTTCGATGAAGTTTTTCTCAGCAAGCAGCGTGACGCTTCACGCAAACTAAGCGCAAAGGCAAGCAGGTCTGCTCTGTTCATCATGCTTTATCGCGACTATCCTTTGCTGCAACAGCCGTATCAACTTTTAACAACGCTGCTTGATATTGACGAACTGCTTGCAGCATGGCGCTACCGCCACATGAACATGGTGCATCGCATCATAGGCACGCGCATCGGCACGGGCGGCAGCAGCGGCAAAGAATATCTGAAAGGCGCGCTCGACCGCCATTATGTGTTTGGCGAAATCGCTGAACTCAGCACGTTTTTGATTGAGCGAAATAAACTTCCAAAACTTCCGCAATCGCTGGAAGAACGGTTGGGCTTTGTGCGCAAGTGAACTTAGATTTGCTGCTAAATTTGAAATCTATGCGCGGAAAAATATTTTCATTGTTCCTGTTTTTGAACATTGTACTTATTAATTCAGAAACTTCCGCTCAAGCACATTAAAAAGGTGATATTGCGCTTAGCCCGGGAATCAACTTTGGGAATTACGGATACTATCCTAATTCATGCGACCAATTCAGTATTCCCTTGTATTTTATGCAGATTTTTCTCCTCATGATTATGCAAGTGTAGGTCCCTACTTTGGTGTTTTCATTGGCGATGGCGCTGCATTTAATTTTGGTGCCAGAGGGAATTTTCATTGGTGGCAACTCACCGATGATAAAGTAAGCAAAGATTTGAAGGCAGACATCCTTGACCTCTATTTCTCACTTTATGTTGGCGGTGAAATTTCAACGCATGCCTGCTACCAAAAAAACGGGCACAACGGCAGGGGACGGGCAGGAGCAATCATGGGACTCAGATGGTATTTTGTTGAGCCTGTAGCGCTGATGTTTGAATTTGGAGCACCCCCGATGGGATTCACCACGATAGGCGTATCGTTTAAGCTGTAATCGGAAATTCGTCAATCTAACCTTCCGAAAAGTCCATACACCCAAGGGTTATCTTCCCATACGCGTATTTCAAAATTTTTCAGGAATATTTTCTCCTTCCCTTTATTCCAGTAATAAATTTTCACGCGCATGTTTTCCAATTCTTTCTTTGAATGGATAAAATCTGCAAGGCGAACAGGAAAATATACCTTCTGCCATACAGCAGAATCTGTCTCAGAAAAAGCAGATACACCGTGCGCCCGCCATTCGTAAAGTTCTCCGTCTTTGCTGCCCTCAAATACAAGCATGCCTTCGCTCTGCGCAAATTCGCGCTTTACTGAAAACGACATATCCACGATATGCATCCTGTTGTTGTTGGGAAAAAGATTTTCAAGTTGTGCGCTGAAAGTTGGACCCCACTCTTTGCCTGCATCAAGTTGTAGTACGCCCCCTGATTGCAGCGCGTCTCCTTCAAAACTCCAGCAGCAGGCATCGTCAGCTCCATAAGTTGTTTTAAATAAAACTGCATCAGAAAACAGAAGGGGCGACTCTTGTTTTGAAAGATGGTAAAGGGAATAGGTGTAACCGAAATCGCGATGCAGTTGATAGGGAAAATATTGAGCGGCAATATTTAACTGTTCCAATGATGCGCCTCCAAGTAAAACAGAGTTTGTATTTAAAGAAGATAACAACGTATTGAACTCACTAAGCGTAGGCTTTTTGTGATAGCTGTTGTAGTAAGCCGGTTTGAAATGATGTTTCCTGAAATAATAATTCAGGTAGTTGCTGTCTGTGTTTAAAATAATTGTAGTGGAATCTGTGTCAATTTCACTTTTTGCGACAGCAATGGATTGAAGGGCAAATTGCTCAACAGGTTGCTTGCTGAAGACCTGGTAATGCTGCCTGCTGAAAATCAAAGTCGCGGTATTGATTCCAAGCAACACAAGAATTAAACACGTTTTAAAAGCAGCCGATGATTTTTCATAAAAGGAGAAAAGAAACAGCAGCAGAAAGGGTAGTGAAAAAATTAACACAGAAAATTGAAGCACCGGCTTCACGTTCACAGAATAATAAAAGCCGACAAAAAATGGCAGCAAAAACCAAAACAGACAAAGCGCTCTGAATTTATTTTTTTCAAGGAGCGCTTGTCTGCCCTGTATCATGCCCAGCAAAAAAAACAGCGTTACAGCGGTAATCACAAGCGGTGAGTAATGAAAAATATATGCAAGAAACTCCGTGGGGAAATTATTCTTGGGTTTCCCCAGCCAGTCTAATCCGCCTGTTTCATATTGAAATAGAAATAAGCCAAGATGCGGCAAGAAAAGCAGAATAGAAAAAGCGCACCCCAACAGGTAGGCATTTCGCTTTTCTTTTGTCAAAAAAAGAAATCCGCTGGCGCCAACAATCGCTGCAAAGAACAAGCTGAAATAATGATTGTATGCGCAAAGAGCAGCGCATACTGCAAAGCCAGCGAGGTTCAACAGTTTTCTTTTTTCAGCAAATAAATAATTTGTCCAGCATAATGCCATTACAATTGAGAAAACATTCCGCTCATATAAGGGCGGGCAATGTCGCTGTACAGAACAGGAAATTGCAGCGTTGCAAGGCAGGCTGCTGCCAGTAACCCTGTTGTGCCGCTGAACCATTTTTTTCCAAGAAGATAGATAAGCGGGATGCTTGCTATCCCGCAAAAAATAAACGGCAGCTTTATCGCTGCCTCCGATATGCCAAACAATTTTGACCAATAAAAAAGAAATACCTGCACGCCTGCCGGGTGTCCGTCTTTTTTCACGCCTTTTTCCAGCAACTCGCTTAACGAATCAAAGGATAGCCAGTTCACAGCGCTCAACTCATCAAACATAAACGGGATGTCGGGAAATTGCAGCAGCCGCAAAATACTTCCCACAAGAATGATGAATGCGAGCAGGGCAAAGTCTGCCGTCAACAATTTTTTCAAAGCCGGAAATGTTGTTTAGAAAATATTTTGACGGACAATTTCAATAATCAAAAAAATAGTGAGCGTAATTGATACTGCGAGTTTCGCAGAAGTAGCAAGGAGAAATCCAACGAACGAACCAATTCCCGCCTTTAATGCGCTTTCAAATTGCTTTCCTGCAACAAGGTCGCCAATCACCGCGCCCACAAGTGGTCCAATCAAAATTCCCCATGGTGGAATAAACATTCCTATCACCAAACCGATGATGCCGCCCCATACGCCTTGCTTAGTGCCCCCGAATTTTTTTGTGGTATAAATCGGGAGAAAATAATCCATTGCGGCTGCGGCTGTTACGAAGAATAACGCCACAAATAAAAAGGTGAGACTAAACACCTCGCCTCCTTTTGCAAAATGATAAATCAAAAGCGCAACGTAAGAAACCGGTGGTCCGGGCAACGCTGGCGCAATGCAGCCGATTATTCCCAACCCGCTTATTGCGAGTACGGATAGAATCAAAACAATTTCAATCGTGATTTCCATGATGGAATAAAATTAATGAATGAAAGCGCAGCAATGAAATTTGTGCTTTGTTTCAGTTTCGTCATGCTGAGTGCAACGAAGCATCTCAATACTAAAGAAATGAGATTCTTCGCTGCGTATGACTCCGCTCAGAATGACGCTTATTCAAACTGAGACTCAATCGAAATTTGTAAATTCGATGCTCAAAAATTTCTTTGATTATGAAACAACAACTTCTCCTCACCGCTATTCTTATGACATACTTACTTACATCAGCGCAGCAAAAGCCAAGTTGCCATTCAACAGAAGCATTTGCATCATTCGCAAAGGAAGAAAGCTTCCGCAACGAACATCAGGAGCCATCGGCATACACTTATACCGGAGCAGGCGAAATGGTTTCGTTTCAGACTTTTGACGGGAAGGAGGCAAAAGCATTTTTAATCAAAGCAGAAAAGCCGACAAACAATTATTTGTTTGTGTTTCATGAATGGTGGGGCTTGAATGATTTGGTGAAAAAACAAGCAGCGCAATTTCAAACGGATTTGAAAAATATAAACGTACTCGTCATTGATTTATATGACGGCAAAGTGACCGACAACCGCGAGGAAGCCGGAAAACTCATGGGCGCATTGGACACGAAACGCGCTGAAGCGATTATCAGTGGCGCAGTAAAATATGCGGGCAAAACTGCGCGCATTTTCACAGTAGGCTGGTGCCTGGGCGGTGGCTGGTCGTTGCAGGCTTCGCTAATCGGTGACGAGCAAACAGCAGGCTGCATCGTGTATTACGGAATGCCGGAAACGAGTGTGCCGAAACTAAAAACACTTCATGCCGATGTGCTGGGCATCTTTGCCTCAAAAGACGCATGGATTACACAAGACATCGTGAAAGAATTTGCCGCAAACATGAAAGCGGCTGGCAAACGCCTTGACATCGTTTCCTTTGATGCCGACCACGCTTTTGCCAACCCCAGCAACTCGCAGTTTGATAAAGAAGCAACTGAAAAAGCTTATAAATATTCGGTTGATTTTATCAAGGAGCGGCTTTGAGTTGAAACTTTGTCCGGTTCGATTTGTTTCTTCTGCAAATCGTCATCATGGAATTTCTATTCACGCTTAAGTTTCTGAAGATTGCCGCAATCTCTGCCGTGTTGTTTATCCTGCTGGACATGTTGTGGATTGGTTTTCTTGCCTCCAAAATGTACTCGGAGCAACTTGGCTACCTTGCCGAATTGAGAAGCGGGAAAGTGATATTCAACCTCCCTGTCGGGTTGCTTGTGCAAGCCGTCATCTCACTCGGCTTATCCGTCATCATCCTGCTTGCTTTGCAATTAGACGACCGCCTTGTTATCTCACTTGCAATCGGGGCATTCACAGGTTTCGTGATTTACTTCACCTACGATTTCACGAACTACTCGTTTGTAAAAGGATGGTCACTCTATGTTTCCGTTATTGATGTCGCTTGGGGTACGTTGCAAGGTCTGCTTGCGGGCGCATACGTTTATTTTTTGAACGACAAGCTGTAATGCTGTCACTACTTCATCACAACAATTTTTCTGCATACAGAATAATTGCCTGTGTTCTTCAACTGAATCAGATAGGCGCCCGGCTCAACTGCTGACAAATCTATCGTTACGGTATTTGTAGCTTGAATAGAAGAAACAGGTTTGATAACGTCTCTTCCTGCCAAATCAAGCAAGCGATATTCAGCTATGGAAAAATCTGCAACAACATACAACTGATTTGCTGCAGGGTTTGGAAAAATCCTTACATCGTTGCGTTGATTGATTTGCCACAGGCTGCTGATTTCATCTTTCACATACAGCGTATCACCATTTGCAGAAAGGCTCACCGCAGCTTCGTCTTTATCAATCGCTAATACATTTTCAAACTGAATCTCAAGAGGCAGCACGAAATAATCTTTGCCGTCAATGTTGTCTTGAATCACGAAACTCACGTCAGCGATTTTTCCTGCGCCTGAAATATTCGTGTGGTCAATGCGCGAAATGCCTGCGTCCATTTTCGATGCGAGAAATAAATCTTTGGTGAGTGAAATCCTGTTTGCGTTTGGCGTAAACCATGAATCGGTGAAATCAATGCGCAGGCTGCCGCTGTCAATAATGTTGGAATTGTAGAGAAGAGAAAACGCAATGCCGTAAATATTCGTGATTGGATTCGGAGAAGTGCCAAGATAGATGGAGCCGACAATCGTATCGCCTGTGTTGGCAGAGTCTTGCGGAAATGCAAAATACAAATCAGGGTCAATCGCGTGGTTGGGGTCACCGCCTTTTTGATGGGTGAGTCCGTAGTTTAATCCGATAACTCCGACATCAGAAGAATCAATGAGCGCATTGCCATTACAATCTGCATGTTTCAGATTTACTCCGCTTATGAATTGTAGCTGCCAGTCAGTTGCAGGCTGACCAACCCAGTTAGTTGTCGCATTTGGTCTTGCAGAACTGGAAATGCCATAACCAATACCAATTGCAAGCACATCCCACACGTTGGCGATGCCATCAGCGTTGGCATCACCGGGCCAGACGAGGTTTTGAATAGCTGAAACTATGATTGCGGTGCAGGTAGTGTCGCTGCAACCGGAAGTATCGAAAATACTCAGACATACATTATAGGTACCGGGACTTAAAAAGGTGTGCGTTGGATTTTGTTGGGTGGAAGGTGGATTACCTTCAGCGAAATCCCAGGAATAGGAAACATTGATTCCGGTGGAGGTGTTATGGAAAGCATAGATATTTTGTGAGTTGGCGTAAGTAAAGGAAGCATCGCAAATTTGCCCGCATTGATTCACGATTACTGTGACACTATCACTATTGAAGCAGTTATATGTATCCTGGACTACAACCCAATAATTACCCGCACTTGTAATTGTAAAACTTGAATCTGTGCTTCCATCTTGCCATTGGAAAGAATGGTCGGCTTGACTGAGTTGCGTATTCCAAATGACAGAATCTCCTGTGCAAAGGAAAAGCGTATCCCCTTCCATGAGGTTTATTAAATCAACAACAACTTCATCATAACTGGTGAAGCCAAATATATCAGTCGCAATCACCGAATAGGTTCCATTCCCGTTGATTTGTATGGAAGAAGTCGTCTCTCCGGTTGACCATTGGTAGGAAACAAAATGAGTCTGCGCATAAAGAGTAGTCGGATCGCAGAACCCATATCGCGGATAATTACTTCCAAGATTTACCGGAGGCGCATATTTAAACCGCAGGTATTGTTCTGCTAAATTTCTTTCAGTGCTGTCAAGCGCGGTATGATACACCATAATCTCAGCGATGTTTCCATTCAGGAAGAATGCTAAATCACTATAGCTATTCCATGAACAGCCTACGGTCATTATTTTATTTCCATTTTGCGTGATGTCAGCGCCATTGAGGATACCTGAACCACTATTGGTCACGGTGGTAGAAGGAATATTGCTGTTAATATGCATATCCCACATAGCTTCAGAATTATCCCAAACTGTGGAGACGATTCTGTAATTGCCGTCATTCATGCAGCAACCGTTTTGAAATCCCCTTTGCTGCCCTCCTTCTTCAATTACTGAGGAGTTCCATTCAAATCCTCTTGGCGCGAGACTCCAGCCGTCAGTGAATGTGGTGTGTCCTCTTTTTTGAATCAACCGAAATTGTTCTGCATTAGCATTAAAGGAATTAAAGACAATCAAAATAGTTTGGTCATTCGTACCTAACTCCAAACTTTGCCCTCCATCGAGGTAATCATTTCCGTCAAAGCGAAGCGCAGGCAACCCATTTAATTGCTGAGGAACCCATGTTGGTTTTCTGGTAGCATCGCTTTGAATTAACTGAGTGCTATTTCCGCTAAAATCTTGCCACTGACTTATAGATGTTCCACCAACTGTGCCGCTATCTGCGCGTACCCACAGTTGCATGTTGCCCAATGTTTGTGGAGTCAATAAATAAAGACTGAAAACAACCGACCAGTTTGAAAAAACTAAACCATCAAAAGCGCGTACTCGCCAGTAGAGTTGTGTATCAGATGGTAAACTCAAGGCAGTATAGAATGGTGTGAAAAGGGTTGCAGTGTCAAAAATAGTTGTAACAAAAGAGCTATCCTCGCTCACTTGCAAGTGGTAAGCAACAGCATTAGGCAGTATATCCCATCTAAAAGTCAGTGCCTGCTGCAAGAATACAGACTGCGGTTTAGGAGAAATAGGAGTAACGCTATTTGTTTGACAGTAAGCTTTAGAGCATTCAAACAAGATGACAGACAGCAACACCATTGCTATCAACTGTATGCGAAGTCTTTTCATAAAATGTGGTTTTTGATGCTACAAATATGCCTGCACTTTCATCCAAAAAAAAGAACACTTTTAAGGGGTTGTTCATCAGTAATCATTAATAGATTATGCTAAGTAGCTCATTTTCAATATCATAGAACAAATTATTGTTCACTTCATTTTTATTAGCTTAGAAAGACGCAAATGACTGAAAATAAGTTAACCTTTCTGCTGAAAAGCCTTTCGGGAGCAACGACCAAATCAAAAGGGAAGTTAGGGGTAAAGTATTAGCTTTGATTGAAATGATAATCACCGGGTTGATAAGAGCGAGATACGATGGCCTTCTTTCTTTGTGCAAAGCACATAAAGTGAAGCGCCTCTATGCCTTTGGCTCGTCTGTAACCGGCAATTTTGACTCCGGCACGAGTGATATAGATCTTCAAGTTGAAATAGAAGAAAAAGACCCGATTGAAAAAGGAGACTTGTTGTTGCACTTCTTCACTGAAATTGAAAAGCTATTCAACCGAAGGGTGGATTTACTCACAGACCAGCCCATAGAAAATCCCTACCTGAAAGCAAGCGTTGAAAAAAATAAAGTGCTTATCTATGACGGAGAAAGGGAAAAAGTACTTGTCTGACATACTCAGCGCAATTTTATTGATTGAAGAATTTACTTCCGGGGTAAAAGATTTTGAGGCTTACCAGAAAGACAAGAAAACAAGAAGCGCAGTGGAACGGCAACTCGCCATTATCGGAGAAGCCGTTTCAAGATTCACAAAAGAAAACCCAGATGAAGTTTTGCAAAACAGCGGGCAAATCATTGCATTCAGAAATTGGCTGATTCATGCTTATGATTCAATCAATAACACCACCGTTTGGGCGATTCTCCAGCGCCACCTGCCGCTGTTGAAGAACGAAGTGATGGAGAAGCTGAAAGAGTAGCTCCATGTCCGAAAATAAGTTAACCGTACTGCTGAAAAGCCTTTCCGGTAAGGAACTGAAGGAGTTAGATAAATTCCTCCGCTCGCCTTATTTCAATACCAATGAGAAGTTAGTGGAGATTTTTCAGTTGTTGAGGCAACATCATTCTAATAATAACGGACAGCTTGATAAGGAAAAGATTTACAAGCACCTCTTCCCCGGAAAACCATATCGGGATGTTCATTTCCGGCAATATTTTTCAGCGCTCACGGCTTTGGTAGAGCGTTTTATCGCAATCAGAAAAGTGGAGCAGAAGCAATCATTTCACCATGCGTTGCTTGAGGAAATGATTGACCGCAACGTGGATAACCTGTTTAACCAAAAACTGCGCAAAACGAATGGAGCATCCTCATTTGAAGATGATTCAAATTATCTCAACCAGTTCAGGCTCGAAGACCTTCGCAATAAATTCTTGGTGACCAGCGCGCAACAGCAAAACAGGTTGGCTCAACAGCCCGACCTTGTCAAAGCCATGCGCCTGCTCGATACGTTTTATATCATTCGCAAGCTCAAGTTTTATTGTTCACTGCTCAACTATAAAACCATCGCTGCGGTAGAGAAAGAAAGCATCTTGATGGATGAGATTTTGGAACTGCTGGAGAAGAAAGATTATTCCGACACACCCGCAATTGACATCTATCACAAAATTCTGCGCACGCTTACCGAGCCGGATAATGCAGAAAATTTTGCGAGCCTTTTGAAAACGCTCCATGCAAAGGACAATCTGTTCACACAAAGCGAAACGCGAGAGATGTATATCTACGCGCAGAATTTCTGCATCCGCCAAATCAACAAAGGGAAAACAAAATACCTTTCTGAAATCCTGAAAATCTATCAGCATCTGCTTGAAAAAGAAATCATTTTGGAAAAGGGCATTCTCTCTCCGTGGGACTATAAGAATATTGTAGTGACCGCCTTGCGGTTAGAAGAATTCAAGTGGACTGAAAAATTTATCAATAATTACAAAGACAAATTGCCAGAAAAGGAGCGCGAAAATGCCTATACCTACAATCTTGCTAAATTCTATTTCTACAAAAAAGATTACTCCATAGTGCTGGGCTTATTGCAAGAGGTGGAATACAACGATGTTTTCTATAGTCTTGATTCCAAGTCAATGCTTTTGAAAACTTATTATGAGCTGAATGAAATTGATTCACTTGACTCGCTGATGGACAGTTTTAAGATTTACCTCCTGAGAAATAAGGCGCTTTCTGAGCATCATGTCAAAACCTACAAGAATCTTCTGAGAATTACGCACAAACTTTCCCGGCTGATTTCCAACGACAAAAAGAAGATTGCGCTTTTGGAAACTGAAATCGAACAAACCAAACCATTGGCAGATGTAGGATGGCTGAAAGAAAAAGTGAAGGAACTAAAACGGTGATATTTGCTTTATGCAGTTGTTTAAACTTTGAGCAAAGAAATGTTTAACGCGAGCAAGATGTCAAAACTGTATTTTTATCTGCCTTTTTTACTCGTGCTTGCGTTGTCTTGCGCAAGTAGTGGAAATAACACCAATCAACCCGGAGATGAAACCCTAATGGATACAAATAACAAACTTGATACAGCGACCCTCGGTGCCGGATGCTTCTGGTGCGTGGAGGCGATTTTTCAAAACCTCGAAGGCGTACATTCCGTGTATGCCGGCTATGCGGGCGGGCATGTAAACAATCCCACCTACAAGCAGGTGTGCGATGGCGGCACAGGACACGTGGAGGTGGCGCAAATCACGTATGACCCGGTAAAGATTTCTTTTGAAGAACTGCTGCATGTTTTTTGGAAAACACACGACCCCACCACGCTCAACAGGCAAGGCAACGATGTAGGCGACCAATACCGCTCCGTGATTTTTTATCACAATGAAAATCAAAAAGCAGTTGCAGAAAAATCAAAACAAGAAATGGATGCGAGCGGATATTATGATTCACCGATTGTAACTGCTATTGAGCCTCTGAGCAATTATTCCAAAGCGGAAGATTATCACCAAAACTATTTCAAATACAATTCGAAGCAGCCTTATTGCCAGATGGTTATTCAGCCGAAGGTGGAAAAATTTAAAAAGGAGTTTAAAGAAAAACTAAAGAAGTAGTGGAGAGAGAGGGATTCGAACCTTTTATCTGCCGTAGCTTTAGCGAAGGCAGACTTAAAGAAAATGTCTCGTTGTAAACGCTCTTCCCGAACCGGATTTTAAGTACTTTTCAAATTCGTATGCTTTGTATATATCACTAATTGCAAAATATCCAATTAACATTACAGGGAGGACATTTTTCGTTGCATCTACATAACCTTTGTTATGTCTTTCCAATCGTTTTTCAATATTCTGTGTGCATCCCTTGTAAATATCGCCATTGCTGCATCGAAAAAGGTAAACAAACCATATTTGAAAAATTTAGATGACCTGCCTTCGCAAAAGCTACGGCAGGGAGAGCGGAGAGAGAGGGATTCGAACCCCCGGACCCCTTGCGGGGTCAACGGTTTTCGAGACCGCCCCGTTCAGCCACTCTGGCATCTCTCCATTGGTCAAAAGCAGAGCAAAGCTACGCAATCACTTTTCAGATTTTTTAACGCTACCATTGTAAAATGGAAAAATCAGGAAATCGTTTTTTAACTTGCAGATGCCCGACAGACTTACTAACTAATTGTATTTTTGAACAATGAGCGCCACCATGAATGCAACACTTGAAATTCCCGTAACGCAAGCCACCATTTCACGCATCAAGGAAGTGGATTTTACCTCACTTGAATTCGGGAAACACATTGCTGACCACATGTTTTTGGCTGACTATGCCGATGGAGATTGGCAGAGCGCGAAGATTATTCCTTACGGAAATCTTTCATTCAGTCCTGCAATTCTCGCGTTGCACTACGGGCAAAGCGTGTTTGAGGGCATGAAGGCTTTTCGCATGAAGGACGGAAAAATTTCTGTTTTCAGAATAGAAAAACACTGGGCGCGTTTAAACAAATCACTGGAGCGCATGTGCATGCCCGAAATTCCTGAAGACCTCTTCACTTCAGCCATGCACAAGTTGGTAGAGTTGGATAAAGAATGGGTTCCTAAGGAAAAAGATTCAGCGCTTTATCTGCGCCCTATTGTATTTGCAACCGAAGCGCGCCTTGGCGTGAAAGTTTCTGAGCAATACAAATTCATGATTCTCTCATCACCCGTGGGACCATATTATGCAAAGCCACTGCGTGTAAAAGTTGAAACCGAATACGTGCGCGCTGCCGAAGGCGGTACGGGTTTTGCAAAATGTGCAGGAAACTATGGAGGCTCATTTTATCCTTCTCAGCTTGCCCGCAAAGAAGGTTTTGACCAAATCCTCTGGACAGACAGTAAAGAACATCTCTACTTTGACGAAGCAGGAACGATGAACGTGTTTTTTGTAATCGGTGATACATTAGTTACGCCACCGCTTTCTACCACAATACTTGATGGCGTTACCCGCGCTTCGATTTTGCAACTGGCGCGCGATATAAAAATGAAAGTGGAAGAACGAAAAATCAGCATCCGCGAAGTGCAGGATGGAATCAGCAAGGGCGTGGTAACAGAAGCGTTTGGCACAGGCACAGCCGCTGTGGTGGCTCCCATCAAATCCATCAGCATCAAGGGCGCTGAATATACTCTGCCTGATGCGACCGAGAACAGTTTCATGGTGAAAGTGAAAAAGCAAATCTCAGACATCCGCAGCGGCAATGCTCCCGATTTGCACGAGTGGAATTATATCGTTTGAGTAGTTACAACTCAAATACCTTCTCTTCAATCAGAGTCCCTTTGTTCGTAACGCGCGCATAATATTTCCCTTTCGGAAGCTTGCTCGATTCAAATTTTATTTTCATCATGTGTATGCCCGCCTTCTCCGCATGGTTGGCAAGAATCGTCCGGACGGTGTCGCCCTGCTCATTAAAAATCGCGAAGGTCACATCGCCCTCTTCGGTAAGCGCATATTTAAAATCCGCATGAATGCGCAGCGGCTCAAACGTTTCTTGCACGCCCGGCTGAATATTGTACTCTGTTTGATACCAAGGCGGAATCTTCCCCGTAAGTTTTGCAACAAGCATCCGCAATTCTTTTGCAAGCGCAGGATTTGTTTCATCATAAATGCCCCCGATGCTTGCGCTGTCCGTAATGCACCACACGGCATGTTGCGCGGCTGAAGTTTGATATTTTTTCTTGCTGAGAAACTGCGCAACAGTAAGCAGATGCCCTTCAGCCACAGGTCCGAGCGCAAACAGTTCATCTGCCGAAGGACCTCTGTCAGATTGTTGTGTGCAGAGCGCATAAAGTTTTATTTTTTTTAGAGTCTTAGACGTAAGGGTAAAGATTTTTTCCTGCGACACCATCATGCTTTGCGCAGATGTATCGGAGGGCAGCAGTTGCAAACCTGCATCAATTAATATCTCCATTTCTTTTTTATTCAGGCTCGTGATGGTGATTTCAATACACTGTCCCTGATGTCCACCTAATCCTTTTGTGGCTACCTGAATCAGCCCTTTGTTCAGCGCATCTTGCAGCGAAACGGATTTCGAATTAGCACAAAAAGCAGAAGTACAGAAGATGCTTGTCAGCGTAAATACTAATGAACGTATCATGAGCAGTTGTTTAGATGAAAGATACACTGTTGTTGAATTTCCATAGAACGCTTGCTTGTAAGAGTTATTCTTTCATGCTGCGATTTCTTCACTATATTTATTCCATGAAACACACGATGCTTCTTGCAATTTTCGCTGCCTGTTCAGTTATTGAACTGCATGCGCAAAGCCTTTCAAAAACACTCACGTTCGGAGACACTACCCGCACGTACAGGATTTACATTCCTGCTATTTACGATAGTTCGCAGCCTGTGCCGCTTGTGATGGCGTTGCACGGCTTGGGCGATAATGCAAATAATTTTCAAGGCGTTGGATTCAATCAAATTGCAAACACGCAAAATTTCATTGCGGTTTATCCGAATGCGCTTACCGATCCTCTTCTTGGCGCTTCCGGATGGAGCGCAGGCGTAAATCCTTTGAACAATATTGATGACGTTGGATTTTTAAACGCGCTGCTTGACACCATTCAGAGGGAGTATTCCGTTGACACGAACAGAATTTTCGTGTGCGGTTTTTCATTGGGCGGATTTATGACACATCGCCTTGCCTGCGAATCAGGCGAGCGTATAGCCGCAATTGCTTCTGTTGCGGGAACCATGCCCGCGCCTTTGGTTTCTGCTTGTGTGCCTAATGCGATGCCTGTTTTGCATATTCATGGAACAAGCGACCAAACAATTCCCTATGACTTTGGTGTTATTTTTTTCGTGGTAACAAACCTCGGAGCCGACTCCACTGCACATTATTGGGCTACGCACAACGGTTGCAACGCTTCTTTCACAAGCGACTCATTTCCAAACACAAAAAATGACGGATTGACTTTTGAAAAATTTTCTTACTCCGGTTGCAGCGACTCCAGCGAAGTGATTCTGATAAAAGCGAACGGAATGCCGCATACATGGCCCTATACTCCAGCAAATGATATTGACGCCACGGAAGAAATTTGGGATTTTTTCAGCAGGCACCAGAAAGTAATTCCCTCGGACACAACTAACACCTTCATACAGGAAATGAACCTGCGATTTTCTTTCTTGCCAAATCCTGCTTCTGAGTTTGTTCAGATAACATCTGACTTAAATGGGAAAATGGAACTCACACTGCGTGACATAACTGGAAAGCAATTGTATCAAAATACTATCCCTTCAGATTCTTATTCTCTGTCGTTGAATAATTACCAATCTGGAGTATATTTTCTGACGCTTTCAACCGGAGAAACGCGAATCACAAAGAAGTTAATCATCAGCAGATAGAACTTGATGAAAATATTCACGCCACCTCCCATAGACCAACTCAATGTTGAAGAGCGCGTAGCCCGCCTCAATGCGCGCAGCATCAAAAAAGAATCGAAAGTTGCGGGGCTGAAACTCGCACTCAGCATGATTGACCTCACCACGCTCGAAGGGAAAGACAGCGCGGGAAAAGTGAAGCAGCTTTGTTACAAGGCGATGCACCTGCACGATGAAATGTCCGGCTTACCGACTGTTGCCGCGATTTGTGTTTATCCCACATTGGTAAGAACGGCTAAGAAAGCCTTGCAGGGAAGTAATGTAAAGGTTGCTGCTGTCGCCACCGCATTTCCCAGCGGGCTTGCTCCGCGCAGCATAAAAATTGCCGACACAAAATATGCGGTGCGCGAAGGCGCTGATGAAATTGATATGGTGATTTCGCGTGGTAAATTTTTAGAAGGGGAACATAATTTCATCTTTGATGAAATCGCTGCAGTGAAAGAAGCCTGCGGTGCAGCGCATTTGAAAGTGATTTTGGAAACAGGCGAACTCGGCACGTTGGATAATGTGCGTCTGGCAAGCGAGATAGCGATGCGAGCAGGTGCGGATTTTATTAAAACCTCAACAGGAAAAGTGCAGCCTGCCGCCACGCTGCCCGTTACGCTCGTGATGCTCGAAGCGATTCGTGATTACTATTATGAAACCGGCAAAATGATTGGGATGAAACCTGCCGGTGGAATCGCTGTTGCAAAACAGGCATTACAATATCTCGTGATGGTGAAAGAAACGCTCGGCAGCGCATGGCTATCGCCTGATTGGTTTCGCTTTGGCGCAAGCAGACTTGCAAACGACATCTTAATGCAACTCGCAAAAGAAACAACCGGGCAATATCAGTCGCTCGATTATTTTTCGCAGGATTAAATTTCTATTGTTTCAGAAATTTCAAAGTGCCGTTATTCCTTTCAGACTTATATGTAAGAGTATATATGCCCGCTGGCAATGATGAGACATTTATTTGGCGTTCTTCTCTTTGACTTAAAAATGTGGTCATTACAGTCCTCCCAGTAGTATTAAGTATTGTTAGAGTTGTATTGGGTAATGGTGATTGAATTGTTAGAATATCAGAGACGGGGTTGGGATAGATTTTGAGCAGAGGTTTTGTGTCATAAGGTTCAGGATTTGTTCCCACTGATAAAGCCGCGCATCCGATTGTGTTGTTAGAATAAAATGACTGAATTTCCTGAATTTGTGATTTCATCAGGGTGACGCTTGCAAGATGACCTCCTGCTGAATCAACTGCATAAGTAAATGCCACATCAACGCATATCTTTCCATTGGAGGGAATATCGAATGGACCTGCAACTCCAAATACCCTTCCTAAGCTATGTCCCAAAAAGGTATTGCAGGCGTATGCGGAAATACCTGAAGTATCATTGGGGTCATCAGGGAAAATAAAATTTGCAGGGGTTGTCCCGCCATAATAATCACAATCCTTTTTGAAAGGAGTATTGTCTTTAAATTGAGACCTTAAATATTTATCATAGTCATAGAAAGTTTCGGGGTTTCCAGCAGCAGATTGATTGTTCTCATAAACTCCAAAACCAGTCATTGGTTGGTTTAGAAATGCAACACCAACAGCAGGCGGATATGCGCCATATCCCGTTCGCGCACCAAACCCATTGTTGCAATCATAATCTACGGGCAATCCATTATACACGAAGAAAGTATTTAAGATAGAATCAGAACCCTCCTGATTATCTTCAAAACAACTTATGCATTTGTCAAACCAAAGTCCCATGCGCACGTCAGAATAATTATAAGTGGAACGATTAAATATCGTGTAATTAACAAAGATGGTATTGTGCAAATAAGGCTCAGACGGCATGTTAAAAGAGTACGCCATTCCATGAATCTCAAAGCCGAATTTATTTGATCCCGAACCGCTGGCAGAGTGGCTGCTTCTGTCATCATTGAAAATAAAATACAGCATTTCATCTCCCAAGATTTTCGGATAATCTCCAAGTGAAGGCTCATAAATACCGTTGCCGTTTATATCATCAAAAGGCGCTAACCTATCAGCGACTCCCAATGTCTGAAGTCCATTGCCCGGCCAATTTGCAATAGCCCAAGGGGCTACAACTCCCAAAGTGTTGTAGTTGGCGATGTGATTCTGAATTTCATCCTTGCTTATTTTCCATACATAATTATACAGGCTGTCATATCTATCAATATAGGATGTTGGTCCTGAATAAGGAGAATATGTGTTTGCAACCGGACCAGCCCAATAATCGGTTTCCGTTCCTGTTTCATACGTTTTTGCAGCAACACATAATACATCAAAGCTGGTTTTCTGGATGCCGGAAAACCAAAGCCTGCCGATACTGAGCATTCCCTTTCCCCCGTCTTTGGGCATTTCCAAAGCAGGTTTCGTCAGCATGTCCGTATTGAACAAATCACCAGAAGCGTCAAATCGCGCTCGTACATTATTCGTGTCAAGGAATTCATAGTAGTTCTGCGCTGATGCTATAAGAGTTGATAGCGTAAATAGCAAAATCGGATAACTGATTTTCATGTCAAAAATTTTACAATGTTTAAGTTATGAAAATTTCACTTTAAGAAGTTCAATTCATGGACTTATTTTTAGGTATGCTTATTTGGATTTTCAAACGCTTTGAAGAATTAACCCCGCAGGAACTTTATGATGCGCTGGAGTTGCGGCAACAGGTTTTCATTATTGAACAAAATTGTATTTACTCCGACATTGACGGGAAAGATGCAAAAGCGCATCACCTGTTGTGCTATGAAAACAAAAAACTTATCGCATATACGCGCATCACATTTCCGGGTGTGATGTTTCAGGAAGTTGCTATTGGAAGAATCGTAAGCGACCCGCAGCAAAGAAAAATGGGGTACGGAAGACAAGTAACTGCGATGGCTTTAGAAAAAGTGAAAGAAATTTATGGCGATGTGCCGGTGCGCATTGCAGCGCAGAGTTACCTTGTTCACTTTTATAAATCTTTTGGGTTCAAACCTATAGATGAAGAATATGTTTGGGATGGGATTCCCCACCAAGATATGCTGCTGAACAAATAACCTTCAATACGTTACCGCTCGGACTCCCTCTTCCGCCTCAGGCGGACAGGGTGAGGTTCTTACTCACCACACCTTGCCCTTCAGCATTGGCACAAATTTGAAATTTTCAAACTCTTCCTGCTCGAAGTGGTTGTCATCTACTTTTGTGATGCGTTGCATCTTTTGCACTTCACCTTTTCCGTAAGGCATCACCAACATGCCGCCAACTTTGAGTTGCGCTAAAAGTTTGTTCGGTACTTCTGGTGCAGCGGCTGTGATTAATACTTTATCAAAAGGCGCAAAAGAAGGCAAGCCTTCAAAACCATCTCCGTAAAAAAATTTGATGTTGGAAATGTGCATCGCTTCGAGCAAAGCCTTCGCTCGTTCATTGAGTTTTTTATGCCGCTCAATCGTGAACACCTTTGCGCCCAGCATCGAGAGAATACACGCCTGATAACCGGAGCCTGTTCCCACTTCCAGAACTTTGTCGCGGGGTTTTATTTCCAACAACTGCGACTGATAAGCAACTGTATAAGGTTGTGAAATCGTTTGCCCTTCGCCAATCCGGAACGCTTTGTCCTCATACGCAGATTCCATGAAAGCAGAATCAAAAAAGAAATGACGAGGAAGTTTACTAATTGCATTCAGCACCGTTTCATCGGTGATGCCTTTCTCGCGGATAATCTCCACCAATTTATTGCGCAAACCCTTGTGGCGGTAATTGTCTTCCAACTTAAATGTAAACTCGCTCATGGCGACAAATTTAGCTGATGTGCTAATGTGCTGATATGCCGATGTAAAACAGGATTGTCAAGAACAATTGGCACATCGGCACATTGCTAAATTGGCTAATTGACTAATCGCTATTTTTGCCGCGTTATAAAATAAAAAAGAATGACTCCAATTAAATTCGGAACAGACGGCTGGCGCGCTATTATCGGCAGAGATTTCACGGTTGACAACGTGACCCGCGTTGCGGAAGCAACTGCAAAATGGGTGAAGGAACGCAACATGAATCCACTGGTAGTTATCGGATATGACACCCGCTTCGGTGGTGAATTGTTTGCCGATACCGTTGCGCTGGTGATGTGCAGGCATAATATTAAAGTGAAGCTGGGAAAAGGTTTTGTTTCCACTCCAATGATTTCGCTTGGAGCAAAAGCATATGATGCCGATATGGGCATCATTATCACCGCAAGTCACAATCCTCCTTCTTACAATGGTTATAAATTGAAAGGCGGATTTGGCGGACCTGCTTCTCCCGCAACCATCAGCGAAGTAGAGGCATTGATTCCTGAAAAAACAGCTCCTGCCGAAGGTTCTGTTACGGAGTTTGTAAAAAAGGGATTGGTGGAATATGTTGACCTTGAAGAACTCTATCTCGAACACGTAAAGAAAAATTTCGACCTCAAAGCGATTGAAAAATCTGTTGTGCTGGCATACGATGCGATGTATGGCGCGGGACAAAACGTATTGCCGAAAATTCTTCCCGATGCGATTCTGTTGCATTGCGATTACAATCCCGGGTTCAAAGGACAAGCTCCTGAGCCGCTGGACAAAAATTTGAAAGAGCTTTCTCAGTTGATAAAAAATTCCAGCGATGTAAGCGCTGGGCTGGCAACGGATGGCGATGCTGACCGCATCGGCATGTATGATGAGAAGGGAAATTTTGTGGACGCGCATCACTTGCTGTTGTTGCTCGTGCATTACCTGCACAAATACAAAGGCATGACGGGGAAAGTCGTTACTGCATTTTCTGTCACCAACAAAGTGAAGAAGATGTGTCAAGCGTATGGCTTGCCGCATGAGACAACCAAAATCGGCTTCAAGTATATCTGCGAAATCATGATGAAAGAAGATGTGCTGGTGGGCGGTGAAGAATCGGGCGGTATCGCAGTAAAAGGTCATATTCCTGAACGCGATGGCATTTGGGACGGCCTTGTGATTCTCGAACTGATGGCGAAATCAGGCAAGTCGCTTACGGAATTAGTGAAAGAAGTCTATGATGTGGTTGGCGCATTTTCTTATGACCGTAACGACCTCCATATCACCGAAGAGTTGAAAGCAAGAATTATTGCCAATTGCAAACAGGGCAATTACAAATCGTTTGGCAGCAATGCCATTTCAAAGGTGGAAGATATTGACGGCTTTAAATTTTATTTCGGTGAAGATGAAACTGTGATGATTCGCGCATCAGGCACTGAGCCTGTGTTGCGTGTATATGCCGAAGCGCCCACGAAAAAGCGCGTGAAAGAACTGCTTGATGCCGCAGGCGAAACGCTGCTGAATTAATTTGAGAACCTCACCCCTCCCTCTTCCGCTGGGAGAGGGAGTCCAAACATTATTCCTTTGAAATAAATTAACTTGCTCCGATGATTTTCGGAACGAAAAATGTCCCCCTTGCGCGATTGCAACGTGCAATTTGCGAAGGGAAGCACACGAGCTGCGAGCGAAGGCAGGGGGATGATTTCAGGAAAAACTTAGTTCTCCTACTGCTTTTTTTTCTTTCCTTCTCCACTTCCTTTTCTCAAGACGCACTCCGCTTCTCCCAACGCACTCCTTCTTTTTCTCACAAACGGTTTTGGGGTGTATCGGGCGGCATCCTCGGCATCTACGGAACATCGCTTGTTGTACTCACCCAATATTGGTACAAAGATTATCCGCGTTCTTCGTTTCATTTTTTTGATGACCGCAAAGAATGGCTTGGCGTTGACAAAGCCGGACATGCTTTTAATTCATACTACATCAGCCGCTGGTCAGTAGGCATGTATCGCTGGACGGGCATGAACGACCGCGCAGCGATTCTTACAGGCGGCATGATGGGAACATTTCTGATGTCATCCATTGAAATACTTGATGGCTTTTCTTCCAAATGGGGATTTTCCGGTTGGGATATGCTCGCCAACATGGGCGGCTCTGCTTTAGTGATTGCGCAGGAATTTGCATGGCATGACCAGCGCCTCACGCTGAAAATTTCTGCTTTGCCACAGAACTATCCTGATGATTTGCAATACCGCACCGACAACCTCTATGGTGATGCACCGTTGGAGTTGCTGCTGAAAGATTATAACGCCATCACGATTTGGGCTTCAGCCAATGTGTATTCATTTATGAAAAAAGAAAGACGATTTCCCGAATGGCTCAATATCGCCTTTGGCTATGGCGCAAGCGGCATGTATGGCGGCTTTGAAAACAAGTGGTGCAGCGACCCGCAATCAGCATCGTATTGCGATTGTGCCGATGCCAACAAAGTTGACCGTTCTGACATTGAGCGCTACCCGCAATTTTATCTCTCGCTTGATGTGGATTTTACCCGCGTGAAAACAAAAAAACCTGCGGTAAAAATTCTCCTGCATCTGCTTGACCTTATCAAGGTGCCTTCACCTACTTTAGAATTCAATAAAATAGATGGTGTGAAATTTCATCCGTTGTTCTTCTGAAAATATTCAGGCAAAGGCGTAAAGAATGCCAAGCCTGAATAGTCCACTCATTCCTTTGCGTTCTTTGCGTCTTTGCGTGAACCCATCAGGCTTCATCAATTCATAACACTGCCGTAACAACCAACCCTTTGGCGCGCACGTAACTTCGGAAACGCAATTCATGCACAACGAAAAACGGAAGGTTAAACTGGTGGTAATTTCCGATGTACATCTTGGCACCTATGGCTGTCACGCTCAGGAATTACTCTTCTACCTTAAAAGTATTGAGCCGGAAATTTTAGTCTTGAATGGCGACATCATTGACATGTGGCAGTTCAACAAAAGCTATTTTCCGAACGAACACATGCGCGTGATTAAGCACATCACCGGCTTGCTTGCGAAAAACACTCCCGTGTATTACGTGGCGGGCAATCATGATGAGTTGATGCGCAAGTTCGTGGGCTTTGAAATGGGTTCTTTCAAAATCGTGAACAAGGAGATTTTAAATCTTGATGGTAAAGAAGCATGGATATTTCATGGCGATGTGTTTGACGTGACGATGAAACATTCCAAGTGGCTCGCACAACTTGGCTCCACGGGATATGATTTTTTAATTCTGCTGAATCGCTTTGTAAACTTCATCAGCAAAAAATTAGGAAGAGGAAAAATTTCGTTTTCCAAGAAAATTAAAAATAGCGTCAAGAGCGCGGTGAAGTTTGTAAACAACTTTGAACAGACCGCTGCCGAAATCGGCATTTCGAACGGCTATTCTTATGTGGTGTGTGGACACATTCATCAGCCCGAAATCAGAACAATAGCGACTGCGAAAGGCACGATTCAATATCTCAACTCAGGCGACTGGATAGAAAATCTCACTGCGCTGGAATATAACGAGGGCGCATGGAGCATCTATCATTTTAATGAAGACACCCGCGCTAAAGCGCTGATGGAAAGGGAAGAAAAAGAAAACCCGCTGAAAGAATTAAATGAAAAAGAACTCTTTGAAGAGTTGATGCGAGAATTTAGAGTTATCCCCACCTGAGTTTATCATTTATCCAATACCACTTTCACAGTCGAAGAGAAATTTCCTGAGCAGACACGAAGGAAGTAAAGCCCCGCAGGATAATTTTCAATGGAAAACTCTTTGCTCTCTCCGTTTTCAATTTCTCCTTTGTAAAGTTGCGCAATCTGCTCGCCTTTAATGGTGAGTAAAGAAACTGTTGCATCTAGAGCACAATTCAAATTGAATTGAATGCGAAACGCATCTTTTACCGGATTTGGCATTACAAGTAACTCATTGATTATGTTAAGTGAATGTATCGCTGTCAGGGTATCTTGCAATGACATTTTCTGAATGGTGAATGAATCCTTGATTCCATCATGAGCAGTAAGAAATTTTGCTGTGAGCGTGAGGCTGTCAATATCAATTACCATTGAACCATGATAAGCATAAGTGCAGAATTGCATTGCAGGGTGGTCAAGATTTCCCGAAGCGCTCAACTGCCCCGAGCATCCGACAACTGCGAACACTGTGCCTTCATTCGGATTATTCCCATCCGTATTTTTTATGAAAGGTTGAACGGAATCTATAATCATACTTGCGGACTCAAACGTGTTTGCATTTCCGAAATGTCCTTTAATCATGTATGACCGCTCATAGCAATTGCTGTGCCCGCACAATACCAAATCAACTCCATATTCTTCAAGAATCGGATTGATGTTTGCGCGCATCATCCCCATGCGCCCGAAAAATTCATCGGAGTCATGCGAGCCTCGCGTGTAAGGGGGCTGGTGCCAGTAAACAATCACCCAGTCTTTGTCATTGTTTTCCAAATCATCTTCGAGCCAATTCGTCATTGCAGTATTGTCGGTGAGCGTCCATGCAAGATATTCGGAGTTGAGCGAAATGAAATGAGCGTTGCCGTAATCGTCTGAATAATATCCCTCTGTTCCGCTGGGCATGCCACCCGCTTCGCCATTTGTAGGAAGCGTAAAAATGTCAAAATACGGTTCGTTGTTGTTCAGGTCAACGCTGCCGTAATCATGATTGCCGGGACAGGGCCATGCAACTATTTTTCTGAAAGGCGCAATATAAATGTTGAACACTTCTGTTTGATATTGCTGCTGTGTGCCGTCACCGTAGGCATTGTCACCTGTCCACATCCAAACATCGGTGTGTGTTACCGGTATAGTTCAGATCAGTAGCGTGTTGATATTACTGGAAGATAATCAACTGATTAGGATTTAGTTCTTTGAAATTTTATAGTAAGGGTGGCTGAAACAGTTGCTGAATGGGAGTTTTCTCAAAAATGCTGATGCTCAAAATCTGTAGAATTTCGTAAAGTGATTGTTTAATCTCAAGCCGTTTCTTCAGGATGGCAACGAGCACA